>Ga0233412_10001860_pt1 | contig 10603 bp, 12 predicted proteins | sample Na_anoxic_4_MG_FD_180667 | JGI IMG/M metagenome (GOLD analysis project Ga0233412, IMG submission 180667) | Seawater microbial communities from Saanich Inlet, British Columbia, Canada - Na_anoxic_4_MG | ecosystem: Environmental > Aquatic > Marine > Inlet | place: Canada: British Columbia... | reverse complement strand
AATAGTATTTTCTTTAAATTCATCATAGAACCTTGACAATCTCAAAAAGATCATAAGGAAGCCGTGAACGCTCCTGCTAAGTTTAATAGTTGACAACATTCCCGACATCGTCCCAAAAAAGAACGACTGGCCCAAGGAATCAAGCCGGTTGTGAAAAGCAATCGACAGGATTTGCAGAATATGATTTCCACAAAAAATTATCTGAACTTAGCCCCGACATGTCGGGGAACTTTTTCGACAGGATTCACAGGCCCGCCCTGGCGCGACTTCCTTGGAATAAATTGTCTTCGTTGTAAGGTGCCTCAAACAGATGCCATAGATCAAGGCCCAATCAAATAAGGTCTGGGCCAGGGATTAACCGGATTAAATAACTATTGAGCATTCACCGCCCGTTCATTTCCTCCACTTGAGTTTTACCCTGTTAAATAGAGGTTACGTATAGTAGATTATCACTATTTGAAGATAACTGCTTGCAATCGCTTCTCATATGTCATTTACAATTTAACAGGGCAAGGAGCACTTTGAGAAGAGCATTGAATCAGATATACAAGGGTCGCTTAAAAAGCATATGGGAAGTCTTAATGGAAAAAATAAGCCAACTTATGTTTCCCATTATAGGCATTCCCATTAGTCCCAATGTGGTTCCCATTGGGACCCCGCTATGCGGGATTTAAAGCGATTCTCCCCAAAGAATATTTCTCAGCGTTCTTAGCGTCTCTAACGATCCCGATAAATCGGGAGAGTGGGCGGTGAGTTAATAAAATCCTGAACATCCCGTCTATCCCTGGCCCAGACCTGGCATGCAAGGATTAATTATAAACTCCAAGCTCCGACAATATTTCCGTAACAGGATCATTTTCCTGTGTCGTCGCGCCAGGGCAGGCCTGTCTAAAAAATGGGATTTCCTATACTATCAAGCCTATTTCCAGGCTGGATTGGTAGATAGACTGAATTCAAGTGATAGCCAGATTATCCAGTGGACTTCCCAGTGTTTCAAAATTTATACTCATCACATGCGTATAAATCATGGTTGTCCGCACGTCCGCATGCCCTAAGAGTTCTTGCACACGCCGAATATCCTTACCTGCTTCCAGCATATGCGTTGCAAACGAATGACGGAGTGTATACGGACTCACCCGCTTATTAATGCCCGCCTTTTTCGCGGCATTCGCCACCGCTTTCTGTAAACCGGTTTCATGGGTATGGTGCCGGCGCACTTTTTCGGTCCCTGGATCTCTTGAACAATTCTTCGCAGGGAAAACCCATTGCCATAGCCACGACTTTCCAGCCCCCGGATATTTCTTCGCCAATGCATGCGGCATATATACATCCGCCCGCCCCCCAGTCAAATCCTGCTCAAAAAGCTTTCGAACCCCCTTTAGATGAAACCGCAAATCTTCCTGTATGGTCTTTGGCAAAACCGTTGCCCGGTCCTTTCCACCCTTTCCGTCACGCACAATAATTTGATGATTTTCAAAATCTACATCCTTTACTCGAAGCCGGATACATTCCATCAAACGCAAGCCTGCGCCGTACAAGAGCTTTGCCATTAGCTCATTTGTCCCGCTTATGTGTTGAAAAAATTGACTGATCTCTGACTGGTTCAACACCGTCGGCAATCTTTTCCGCTTTTTCGAACGGGTTGCGTCGATGTAATCGTTAAGAGGCATATCTATAACATGTTTGTAAATAAAAAGAATCGCATTAAGCGCCTGATTCTGTGTTGAAGGCGCCATATTCCTGTTAACCGCTATATGACTTAAAAACCGTTCGATCTCCGGTTTACCCATTTCCCGAGGGTGCCGGGTCCCATTAAAGCGGATATAATCCGATATCCATTTTATATACGTTTGTTCTGTCCGGATTGCGTAATGATGATACCGCATTACCTCCCGCACTTGATCTAAAAGCTTACCTGGTTTTGGACGAAATCTTTCCTTTGCATGTTCTCTATTGTATGCCATAATATATTCCTTTCAAAGCTGTATTAAAGGCAACAATACTATATTAAAAGAAAATATATAGCGTTAATATACAGAATATTTTCTGCTTAATACTATACGTTAACTGTATATGATGATCAAATGACAAATCCGCTAAGCAAGCTCAAATTAGACTATTGGTACAAGGCACTGGTTGCACTTAGTGCTGTGCTTTTACTGATGTCATTGACTGTAGATCTAAAGGGAATTGAAAATTCGATTGCTCAGCTTCTGTGTTTGGGATCGCTTTTTATAGGCATTGGAGAGTGGATAAATCATCCGCTACAAACTGCAATAATGCCTCCGAATGCATACTATGCTCCTGGCGGTGCAAAAATTACTAGCTACAGTCGCAAGCCTTGTCTTCTTGGTAGCTTATTTGACGTTTTGGGTTTCACAATCGTAGCGGTTGGTGTGTATAAGTTAGTGCAATGAATACAATTAACAATCGCATTAACTACGCTCCCTTCGGTCGCCGGACCTCGCTAACGCTCGGCCGGTTTGTTGGTTAGCTGCATAGAAAAATATTCAGAGTTCATATGACAAAGAAAGAATTAATGAGTCAATTGGAGAATGCAAAGAATAACTACATTCTTGGGTTGGCGGCAATTTCTCTTTTTTCAAACGAGAAGGTCTATCCAGTTTTGGAAGAAAGCCAGGCTAAATTTGGAACCTACACGGTTGAATTCAAACAGGTCAAGAATCTACTGATGAAACCCGCTGACCGGGATATCGCCGTTAAGGAATTTCTTACTTCGCAGATTCGAGCTCTTATCAAGGAGTCTTTTGAGCTTATCAAGAACTACTGCGATGAAACAAAACAGGATTCCAAGTTCAAAGCAGAACCATGGTATCAGTTTGCTCGAATGATTAGGAATTGTCTTTCTCATAATTTCAAGTTTGAGTTTAGGGAATATGACAAAAGGCTTCTTCCCGTATCTTGGAAAAGCCGAACAATTGATGTCTCAATGGATGGTAACCATTTAGAATTGAAGTTTTTCGGCTATGTTGAAACGTGGGAATTATTTACGGAATATCAAACCTTTGTGAACAATGAATTAACTTGAGGATATTTTCAGCTAACAACTGCATCAACTCGGATTGGTAAATCCGCTGCGCTCCTTTACCAACCGGTTATGCAGAGCGTTATGACTCATCAAAGATGGAAGCACAAGATTGCTTGGACATCAAATGACACTGTTTGCCTCTGAATCAAAAATGCAAGAATGGCTATCCAGTGCACTGGGTAACGTCCAGCATAAATCAGGGGACACCATACCTATTTCTTGACATAGTAATAACGTTGTTTCTGAATCAACTTTGTGAATAGGGGAAAAAGATTATGTAAAGGGGTCAAATCTTCTTTTGACTCATGTTATGGTTTGCGATAATGAAAAGATTAGGGTCACCCAGACAGCAAGAAGCGCTGCGGTCTTCCAAACGAGTTCGTTGGTATCGCTGGTTACCCTAAGCGCTATATTTTTGAATCATTCAAAACCAAAAAGGAATTGAGTTAAGGTATCTCAATAAAAGGGGGCATCCCCTTTTACATCCCTCAACTAAGCATTGTGCCCTAAATTTTACCCTAAATTTTACTCTTGACAAAGCGTACGTTATTAAGTACCATCTAAATGTTTAAATTTTTACACAGTAGAGGTCAATTATGCCAACTTTAACAGCTACTGAAGCAAGATCAAAGTTGTATCGACTCATTGACGAAGCAGCTTCTTCCCACGAGCCAATTATCATCACCGGTAAGCGGAGCAGTGCCGTGCTTATTTCAGAAGATGATTGGAGATCCGTACAGGAAACGCTCTATCTGATGAATATTCCTGGTATGCGCGAATCAATCCGTGATGGTTTAGCCACACCAATTGAGGAATGCGATGAGGATATTGAGTGGTGAAGTGGCGAGTTGTTTTCACAAAACTGGCTCAAAAAGATGCTAAAAGGTTATCTGCTGCCGGTCTTCGAAAAAAAGCCGAAACATTGCTGGATATCCTGCGCAAAAATCCTTATCAAACGCCTCCACCATTTGAAAAGTTATTAGGCGACTTATCGGGAGCCTATTCCCGTCGTATAAATATACAGCACCGATTAGTGTATCAAATTCTTGATGATGAAAAAGTAGTCAAAGTTATCCACATGTGGACGCATTTTGAATAACTGAACATAAGAATGGCATGAACTCTCATTGAGTGTTCGCTGGGCTTACTCCCAGAAGGATATGCCTTAGCACGCATCTCTTCGCAAAACAGGTTTGAAATCAGGGGACACCATACCTATTTCTTGACATAGTAATATCGTTGTTTCTGAATCAACTTGGTGAATAGGGGGAAAAGATTATAAGTTAAGGGGTCACCATGAAACTTATTTTTCGAGTATGCACAATCATTTTCATCGTATTGATTATGACCGGCATCACTTATGCAAATAAAGACCGGAAAGGAAGCAGTGACTACCCACTGATATCCAGAATGCCGGGCTTCTGGATTGCTGCCTATCAAGAGAGCGAGTACGATTCGCATACATTTCGCGATAGTGCCAATAATAACATTATCATTGAGGGGCATAAGTATTTCATCGAGTATCGTCTGAAAAAAGGAGGTAAAGAACCGGGTCGTCTGATGATACTCAATAATCATGAAAATGCCTTAAAAAAGATAGATGCTGAAACTTTAAAGCAAACGAAAAAAGACTTCTATTGCAAAGTCACAAAAGAGGACAAAGAGATCTGGATCCAAGTCCGTGCTTTGGACAGTCTCTACCGTTTGACCATTGTAGAACGTGAGCAGATGGAGCAGAAAACTGTAGACAATCCGGATGCAACTGCAACCACCGCAGCAGATATCCATGAGGCCGCAAAAAAAGGGTCTTTGGAAAAGATCAAGGCTTTTCTGGCCAATAATGAAAAAGTCGATGTTAAAGACAAGTACGGACTGACCCCTCTCTATCTTGCGGCCTGCGAGGGTCATAAAGATGTCTGTGAATACCTTATTTCCCAAGGAGCGGATGTCAATGCAGGCAGCGAGTTTGGCTTTTTCCCTTTAGGTGGTATCATAAGCACCCAGACTAAAGGAGGTGTTGAGATATTCAAACTGTTGGTTGACCATGGGGCTGATTATAATATAGATTTCGGAGGCTATCCTTTATTGCACCAGGCCGTCTATTCCTGCAATCATGAGAGTGTAAGGAACATCGCCGAATTTCTTATCTCTAAAGGCGTGGACATTAACGCCAAGGGTTATCAAGACAGGACCCCTTTGCACATGGTGGGTTGTGCCGAGATTTGTGATCTTCTCATTTCAAAGGGGGCAGATATTAAAGCCAGGGATAAAAACGGCAGGACTCCTCTTTTCGAAGCCTGCTCAAGCATAAGAAGCAAAAAAAAGATTTGTGAACTTCTGTTATCAAAGGGAGTGGATGTTAATGCCAGAGATAATCAAGGCTTGACTCCTTTGCATCAGGCTCTGAAGAATAAACATAAGTATGTTGCTGCGCTCCTCAAAAAACACGGAGGTGTTAAGTGACTTTATTCTGATAACCTATAGGCTTTATAAAAAATACATCCAGGAGGGGGTCACCATGAAACTTATTTTTCGAGTATGCACAATCATTTTCATCGTATTCATTATGGTCGGTATCACTTACGCAAATAAAGACCGGAAAGGAAGCAGTGACTACCCGCTGATATCCAGGATGCCCGGCTTCTGGATTGCTGCCTATCAAGAGAACGAGTACGATTCGCATACATTTCGCGATAGTGCCAATAATAACATTATCATTGAGGGGCATAAGTATTTCATCGAGTATCGTCTGAAAAAAGGAGGTAAAGAACCGGGTCGTCTGATGATACTCAATAATCATGAAAATGCCTTGAAAAAGATTGATGCTGAAACTTTAAAGCAAACGAAAAAAGACTTCTATTGCAAAGTCACAAAAGAGGACAAAGAGATCTGGATCCAAGTCCGTGCTTTGGACAGTCTCTACCGTTTGACCATTGTAGAACGTGAGCAGATGGAGCAGAAAGTTGCCGTAAATCCGGATGCGTTATTTAAAGATATTGCGACCACCGGGCATGCCGCAGTCTATGGTATCTATTTTGATCATGACAGCGCCAACATCAAACAGGAATCAAAACCCAGTCTTAAAGCCATAGCCGATATGCTCAAAGCCAACAAGTCACTTAAGCTGTATGTGGTGGGGCATACAGACATGACCGGCGGATTTGAATACAATGTGGGGCTCTCATTAAAAAGAGCTCATGCGGTCGTGAAGGCGTTGGTGAACGAATATGGCATTGCCGCCGAACGGCTGGCAGGAAAGGGGGCTGGTCCGCTCTGCCCCGTTGGCTCAAACAAGAATGAAAATGGAAGGAAACTCAACCGCAGGGTCGAGCTGGTGGAGAATTAATGACGAGAAGAAGAAAGGGCAGATGATATTTACTTGTGACCTATGAAATGGAGGCACACCATGACTTTTTATAAAACATTTTTACTGGTTCAGGTTTTTTGTTTTCTTTTTATTAACACTCTCTTCGCCAATCCCTGCCCCAAACCAAAAGTTAAAATAATAGTTGAAATCAATGAGGATTCTTTGCATATGCTGCAAGATGACTATGGCTTCAAAACAGAACAAGGCTGGAAAAATGAATTTGCTTCAAGAGCGGAAGGGCTATTAAAAGAAAATGCAGAAGGTTTCGAGGCCTATAAAGGACCAGATTGCGCTGACTTCAGATTAGTGATTAGAATTTCAACAGTTAAAAGTTTTCATTATTTTGTAACTAGCAAATTGGTTGGTATGGGAAAGGGTTATATCATAGATGAAGTTCAGATTAGAAAAAGAGCAGATCTTGATTCATTGTTATCGGAATCAGTAGGAAGATTTGGAAATATCGAGGCACTGATAAAAGCTCGTGAAGCTGCGCATCCCTGGCCTGCCAGAAATCCCAGTTTTAAGGTTACGGTAGATCCAGAAGAAATTTCGCCACAAGAGGGAAGCGATAGAAGTAAAATTTCTGTAAAGGTATTTCATTGTAATGGCAAACTCGCAAAACTCCATCAGAGGGTTTATTTTTCGACAAAAACCTTAATGAATTGAGGGACGTCCATTTGTAAATAAATAACTTGACATGACGGGACCAGTTTGTTATCTATATCTCTATGCCAAGATTAGCCAGATTAGATGCCCCCGGGGTTATACATCACGTTATTATTCGTGGTATAGAACGTAGGGAGATATTTCGAGATAATAAAGATCGAAACGATATGCTAGATCGCCTCGCTGTTCTGTTGCCTGCCACAAATACATCCTGCTATGCCTGGGCATTTTTATCCAACCATGCCCATTTTCTCTTCCGTTCAGGAAACCAAGGGCTTTCAACCTTAATGCGGCGGGTCTTAACAGGGTATGCGATTAGGTTTAATCGAAGGCACAAGCGTCATGGTCAACTTTTTCAAAATCGTTACAAATCTATCATCTGCCAGGAGGACATCTACCTAAAGGAGTTGGTTCGTTATATCCACCTAAACCCATTAAGGGCAAAGATTGTGTCTGATATGAGGGGGTTAAATAGGTATAAATATAGCGGGCATAGTGTTCTAATGGGAAAAGGGAATTGCGATTGGCAGGAGACAAAATATGTACTTTCCTATTTTGGAAAGAGCATCTTAAAGGCAAGAGAGAATTATTATTCCTATATGAAAGAAGGTATGGATCAAGGAAGACGCCCTGAGTTGGTTGGTGGGGGCCTGATACGGAGCCTTGGGGGCTGGTCTGAAGTTAGGAAGTTGAGATTGAAGGGTCAAGATCGCATGAAAGGTGATGAGCGGATACTGGGTGATGGCGAATTTGTAATGAATATGTTATCCGAAGCAGATGAACAGATGGATCGCCGTTATGAACTAAAGAGTCGTGGATATACTATTGAAAGGCTTGAACAAAGGGTGTTAGATCTTTATAGGATAGAGAAAGAGGATTTATACTCAAAAAGTAGGCAAAAGGTTCGAGCGGAAGCGAGAAGTGTGTTTTGCTATTGGGGGGTAAGGGAGTTGGGACTAGAAGGGACCCGGATGGCGAAACGCTTAAATATGAGCCAACCAGGGGTCGCATATGCAGTTAGAAAGGGGGAGAAAATTGTTAAGGATAACGATTTTCAAATGATTGGATAATTACTGAATTACAAATGGACGTCCCCCATTCCTGTAGTTCTTGTTCGGTGATCAGATCCGGAGTTTTGCCGTAAAAGTCGACCAGCATCCGAACAGAGCGAGTATACCCCTTTTGAGTGGGCTTGCTCATGCCGGCGAGTTGCAGGGCTCTTATGGATTGTTGGTAATAGTCTTTCATCATGATACCTCTCCTTTCTTTTAAAGGTTTATGTGAATTTGGGTTATAAAGGAGAGGTATCACATCAAAAAAGGGAGATAAAGAAGACGAAATAGAAAGGAAAAAAAGACTTAATAATCTGTCGCGCAAGCGGCTTACTTGAACCCGCGCATCAACCTGACTCGCAGGGGCTGTGGGGTTTTTGAATGCTAATATAAAAATTCAGGTTGCGTTGTGTTTTTTAAGCTCTGTAAATTTAAATAACGGACAAGATTCTTTATAATCCAGATAAGGAGGTATAAATATGGAAGGATGGACTGAAGAAGAAATTAGGAACAAGTATCTAATGGCACCATGCGGATTATATTGCGGTGCATGCGGTGTTTACATTGCAACAAGGGACGGCAATGAAAAATTCAGGGCGATCATGGGAAACCTTTTTGGAACAAAACCCGAAGAGACAGAGTGTTTAGGGTGTATGCAGCCTGAGTTATCCAAAAAGCCTTATGTTTATTGCAAGGTATGCACTATAAGGGATTGTGTAAAATCAAAAGGATACTACTCCTGCCATCAATGTGAGGAATGGCCATGCAGTATGATAGAAAATTTCCCCAATCCATTAGGCGTAAGAGTGATGAAAAGAACGATTCCCATATGGCGAGCTAAAGTAGCTGAGAAGGGTGATGAGAAGGGCAGCGTAGAATGGGCCCGGCTAGAATGTGAACGTTATCACTGTCCTTCGTGTGGTAGTCCGCTCTTCAGAGGTGCACAAAGTTGCAGAGCCTGCAAAAAACCTGTAGCCGATGAACTTGATGGCTCACTTTGAAGTACAATACAAGAAGAACAGCTAACAAAAAGATTGAGCGGATGGCTGGGGAACGCCTTTTCTTTCTTCTTCTTGTTCTCGGCCCGCCACTGCTCATCTTTGCCGATAGGCCGAATCCAAAACGATCTATTCGCCAATAGCGTGATTAGATAGAGTAGGCCGACCATGTCGATCAAACTACTGTAGAGAAAGGATTAAGGAATGAACAATGTGCCTCCAGCAAATGTGACATCCACTTTGGATGCCATTGGCATGACGCCCGTGGTTCAGTTGTGCAAGGTAGTGCCAAAAGGAAGCGCTGATGTCTTTGTCAAGTTGGAGTACTTCAATCCGACGGGATCGTACAAGGATCGGATGGCTTTGGCCATGATAGAGGAGGCAGAGGCGCGAGGAGATCTCCGACCCGACATGACCGTGGTGGAATATACAGGCGGTAGCACCGGGTCCTCACTCGCTTTTGTCTGCGCAGTTAAAGGGTATCAGTTCAAAGTTGTCTCCTCAGATGCCTTTGCTAAGGAGAAGCTGGATACCATGAAGGTATTCGGGGCAGACCTGCATCTTGTTCCTAGCGAGGAGGGAAAGGTAACGCCGGATTTAGTGCCAAGGATGATCGAAAAAGCCAAGTCATTTGCGGAACAGAAAAGCACTTACTTCACCAATCAATTGCATAATGCCGATTCCATCGTCGGGTACAGAAACATAGGCAAGGAACTATTGCGGCAAATCGATCGTAAGATCGTTGCCTTTTGTGGGTCTGTTGGGACAGCGGGTATGCTAATGGGAGTTTCACAAGAGCTACGGCGCGCCAATCCTGACGTGATAATAATAGCTCTGGAGCCAGCCACTTCAGCAGTCATCTCGGGTGGCGATCCAGGATCTCATCACGTTGAAGGGATAGGCATAGGATTTGTCCCTCCTCTGCTTGATAAAGGACTGTATGATACTAGTCGCGGCATAGATGAGGCGGAGGCGCGTGAGATGGCCAGGCGCCTTGCCAATCAGGAAGGCGTATTCGCCGGAACCTCAACAGGCTTGAACGTTGTTGGTGCCCTTCAGGTAGCAAAGGAGCTCGGAGAGGGGAAGGTAGTGGTCACAGTAGCAGTTGATACAGGTTTGAAGTACTTGACCGGGGATTTGTATGCAGTGTGATCGACATTCATCAAGCGTGCGAACTAGACTGTAAAGGGGTCCCAGTTAAATAGGCTGCCCCCCAGTTGAATAAGTTAAGGCATTCAACGGGGTGAAAATTTAACCCCAGTTGAACACCCGTAGGGTCCACGGTTCAACAGGGCACCGCGCTGCGGTATCTTCGGCCCCGAGGGACGGGATCTACGCCCCAGTTAAACAGAAGAAACAGATAGGTTTCACGGGGTAAACTTCGCTTCGACGTGCGGGATAAATCTTTTTTTAACAAAACTTCTTTAATGTGAATTTCAGTGAATAGGGTTAGGTTTAAGTAATTAAGTAT
>Ga0233412_10001859_pt1 | contig 10609 bp, 12 predicted proteins | sample Na_anoxic_4_MG_FD_180667 | JGI IMG/M metagenome (GOLD analysis project Ga0233412, IMG submission 180667) | Seawater microbial communities from Saanich Inlet, British Columbia, Canada - Na_anoxic_4_MG | ecosystem: Environmental > Aquatic > Marine > Inlet | place: Canada: British Columbia... | reverse complement strand
AAGCGATTAAGGGCGACAAGCAAATGATCTCGCTTATTTGGGACCGCTTGGAAGGACGTCCGGTCCAACTACAACGCACCGACCTTACGACCGGCGGCGAGTCGCTCAATGCAACTGTAAACTTTGTTGACACTTCTGCACACATTCTAGACAATAGTAAACAAAGTGGACAGCTCGAGCAAGGGCAGGACGTTGAATCTACTGTACAAAATTTGGACAGTGTACAGGAATTGGACAGCAGTGTACAGAATGTTGACAGCAATATTCCAATATGCGAATATTCGAATATGCAAGAGGGGGATGCACAACCCCTAGGAAAAAATGAGAGTGATAAATGTGACACCACCACCCCAAAAATTTCTCCCAACCAGCTTGACACTAGTAAAGAGACCGAATGACTGACGAACCCAAACGCCTAAAAGCAATAATCCATCGCTTAAAGGAACTCCTAAAACTACACAACATTTGCCAAGAATGCGGTTGTGTATTTACAAGTGTATCGAAAGGTTTTTACTATGGATGTGAGTGTGATGATGAATAAAGAGTTCTGCCCCCATAAATTCACCATCAAGGATAGCCTAGAACAGCGTTTCTGCCATCATTGTGGTAGAAAGAAGGGAGATTACATACACGAGCTAGAAAGCGAGGTTTTAGAGCTTAGAGAGAGACTAGATGTTTATCGTGTTAGGACGTAATGAGCGAACATAAATATTCCACTGGTGTTATAAAAGAAGTCAGAGCTTATATTAAGGATGCCAAAAGACCTAATATATCTGGTTTGGCTAGTCACTTGGGAGTTTCTAGGCAATGTATTTACGATTGGAAGAACCATAAGGAATTCTTGTTGGTTTTAAATAATATGTTACACGGTGTTATCGATGGGGGGTGGGTTCCCAGGAAAGCCTTGCCAAAGGTTAAGAAGAATATGGTACCAGAAGTTATTTCGGAGCCAGAATTTAAGGATGAATTAGATGATGATATATACGAGAGTATAGATGGGTAACATCAACCTACCAACTTGGGCCAAAGACCTATTTTTACCAGATTACAGGTATTTTGCTTTATGTGGAGGAAGAGGTTCAGCTAAGTCTAGAACTGTGGCTTCGGCATTGGTACTGAGGGCATCTAAGGAACCTTTGAGGATATTGTGTACGAGAGAGGTACAGAAGTCTATTAAGGATTCGGTTAAGAGATTGTTAGATGATGAGATAGATCGTCTTGGTTTTAGGGGATTTTTTACCAGTACTGATACGGAGATTAGGGGAGGTAATGGAAGTTTAATAATCTTTGCTGGTTTGCAGCATAATGTTGATTCTATTAAATCTATGGAAGGAATTGATATTTGTTGGTGTGAAGAAAGTCAGACGTTATCTCAGAATTCACTTAATATATTGGTGCCAACGATAAGAAAGCCTGGTTCACAGATATACTTTACTTGGAATCCTAAGGAAGCATCTGACCCAGTGGAGAATATGTTTGTGGCTAGGGAACCACCACCAAGGACTTTTTTCTTGAAAGTTAATTGGAATCAGAACCCTTGGTTTCCAGAAGTGCTTAAAGAAGAGATGGAATTTGATAAAAGGACAGATAGGGGAAAATACCTACATGTTTGGGAAGGTGAATATTTAACTAGGAGTAATGCTAATGTATTTCAAAACTGGAGGACTGAGGATTTTGAAACTCCCAGTGATGCTTTTTTTAGGTTTGGTTGTGATTGGGGTTTTAGTGTCGACCCGACTGTTTTGGTACGGTGTTATATTGACGGTAGGAAGTTATATATTGATAAAGAAGCTTGGAAAGTGGGATGTGAAATAGATGATACACCAGCTTTATTTGCTACTGTTGAGGATAGTGAGAAATGGCCTATTATAGCTGATTCTGCTTCACCAGAAAGGATTTCACATATGAGAAAACACGGATATCCTAAGATGATGAAAGCATTGAAGGGTAGGAGAAGTGTTGAGGAAGGTATTGAGTTTTTAAGGTCTTTTGAGATTATTGTACATCCAGATTGTCAGCATACTATTGATGAGTTAATGCATTATAAGTATAAGATTGACCCACAGACAGATCAGATAACTAATGTTTTAGAAGATAAGAACAATCACGTTATTGATAGTTTAAGATATGCTTGTGAGGCTGTCAGAAGGACTATTAAGAGTAGAGAGAATCCATTGCAAGGATTACCTATTGAGCCTAGAACTAATTATTGGAATAAGGGGAAGTGATGTATAGATTTATACAAAAGTCCTACTTTCTGGACTATTTTATACACCCTTATATAATAACCTAAAATGGCTAAAAAAAAGAAAAGCAAAACTGCACCTAATAAAAAAAAGTTCGACCAAGATGGAACTGGTTATGATTATGAAGGTGCTAAGAAGGCTGGCATTAAGCCAGACAAGACAGGCCATTGGGCAAGTCGTGACCCTAAAAGTGGTTTGATATTAAAAGGCAGAAAACACCCAACTTTCCATAAGACTGTTGATGGTGAAAAAAAAGCTGGTTATGAAATGTACGAAAAGGGTGGTCGCTATTACTCAAGAAAAAAGGGTAGTAGTAAGCTTATGAAAATATGAGACAAACACGCAAACTCACAGATATTCACGAAAAGGCAGTTACTGACTTCAATGAGATTCAGGAAATTGCTAGAGGTGAGCGAGATCAAGCTTTAGAGGATAGACGTTTTTGTACTATTCCTGGAGCGCAATGGGAAGGTAATTTAGGTATTCAATATGAGAATAGACCTAAGTTTGAAGTAAATAAGACTCATTTAAGTGTATTTAAGATAATTAACCAGTATCGTAATAATAGGATAGATGTTGATTTTGTACCGAGGACTAAAGGTACTGATAAGTTAGCTGAATTGTGTGATGGTATGTACCGTGCAGATTCTAAGGATAGTGAAGGTGAAGAAGCTCACGACAATGCTTTTGAAGAAGGTGTTACTGGTGGGATGGGTGCTTTTAGATTACGAGCTTGTTATGAAGATGAGTATGATGAAGAGAATGAGCAACAAAGAATTAAGATTGAGCCTATTTATGATGCAGATGTTTCCTGTTACTGGGATTTAGATGCTAAAAGGTTTGATAAGTCAGATGCTAAGTATTGTTATGTTATTTCTAGTATAACTAGAGGTGCATATGAAGAGGAGTATGAAGATGACCCTACTACTTGGCCTAAAGAATTATACAATAATGCACATTTTGATTGGTATACACCAGATATAGTTTATATCGCTGAATACTACAAATGTGAAGAAACCAGCGAAACCAAGGTTTATTATAAAACTATTGTTGGTGATGAAGAGACTTATTGGTTAAATAAGTTAGATGATGAAGAAATTAAAGAAATGAAGGATATGGGCCATAAAGAGGTTCGTAGACGTAATATAAAAACCAAAAGAATTCATAAATATATTATGAGTGGTGGTAAAGTATTAGAAGATTGTGGTTATATTGCTGGTAAAGAGATACCTATTGTACCTGTTTATGGTAAAAGATGGTTTGTAGAGAATGTTGAGCGTTTTATGGGTCACGTTAGGTTGGCTAAAGATGCTCAAAGACTTAAAAATATGCAATTATCTAAACTTGGTGAAATATCTGCACTATCTACGGTAGAGAAACCTATTTTAACACCAGAACAAATTGCTGGACACGCTAATATGTGGAAAGATGATAATATTAAGGATTATCCTTATCTATTAATCAATCCACTTACGAATGAGGAGGGTCAAACGGTTGCTCAAGGACCAATTGGTTACACGAAGCCTAGCAACGTCCCTCCAGCATTGGCAACTTTACTACAAATCACTGAAGAGGATATGAAAGATGTCCTTGGACACTATGAGAAAGGTGAAGAACTTGAATCTCATATAAGTGGTCGTGCAGTTGAGTTGGTTCAGGAAAGATTGGATATGCAAGCGTATATCTACATCTCTAATTTCGCTAAATCATTAAAACGATCTGGTGAGATATGGTTATCTATGGCTAAAGACATTTATATTGAAGATGAACGTGAGGTTAAGGTAATAGATAGAGATGGTCAAACTAGTTCTAAGATTTTAAGCATTTCTGTTGCTGACCAAGAAGGAAATATTGGTATTGAGAATGACTTAGATGATGCTAATTTTGATGTAGATGTTGAGATTGGACCTTCTTCTAATACGCAGCGTGATTCAGTTATAAGACAAACTCAAGGGATGTTGCAATATACACAAGACCCTGAAACGCAACAAGTATTAACTTCTATGGCCATGATGAATATGGAGGGTGAAGGAACTTCTGATCTGAGAGAGTATTTTAGGAAAAAATTGGTCAAGATGGGTGCAGTGACTCCCACGGACAAAGATATCGAGGAAATGGAACTCAATCCAGATCAGCCTTCACCTAATGACCAGTATTTAATGGCAGAAGCTAAAAGAGCAGAATCTGAAGCACAGAAAATGCAAGCAGAGACTCAAGAAACTATGTCTAACTCTAAATTGAAAGAAGCTCAAGCAATGCAGATTATGCAAGAATTGCAAACACCTGTACAAGAAAACGTACAAGAGCCTAAAGAGCCTACTTTTAAAGAAGAAGAGATTATAACTAAAGCTTTTGTTGAGAAGGCTAAATTAGATTTACAAGAAAGAGAACTTGAGCTTAGAGAAAGAGAGATTGAGTTAAGGTATAGTCAGGATATCAAAGACAAGGATATTGTTAAGGATGGTTCTGATGTTAAATAAGAATAAAGGCATTCCACTCTGCCTTGAAAGAGTGAGTTTATTTTAGAGGTAATTTTATGGCAACAGCAGAGTTAGAGGAGGAAGCAGTACTAGAGGAAGAAGTAATTGAAGTTGAAGAAGTTGATGAAGAGGTAGACAACGACCAAACTGAAGTTATTGAATCTGTATCTGAAGAATCAAGTGACGAGGAAATCTCGGAAGTTGAAGAAGAAGATGGTATTGAAATCTCTTTTGATGGTGAATCGCTAACACCAAAAGAAGACAATGAAAGCCCAGCACCAGGTTGGGTGAAAGATTTACGTAAAAATCATAAGGATGCGCAGAAAGAGAATCGAGAACTGAAGAAGAGATTAGAAGAAATAGAGCAATCGAGCATTGCTAAATCTCAGGGTGAAAAACCTAAAGCTAAACCTTCTCTTGAGGATTTTGATTACGATTCTGACCTTTATGAAAATGCTTTAGGGGAATGGATAGTTTCCGAGAAAGAACGTGAATCGCAAGAAGTTCAAATAAGACAGGAGCAAGAACGTCAGTCGCAAGAATGGCAAAACAAGCTCAATGATTATGAGAATTCTAAAAAGAGTTTGAAAGTTAAGGATTATGATGATGCTTGGGTGTCGGTTGAGAATATGTTCAATCAAACACAACAAGGTATTATAGTACAAGGCTCAGATAACCCTGCATTATCTTTTTATGCTATTGGTAAGAATACCAAATTAGCAGAAGAGTTGTCAAATATAAAAGACCCTGTGAAATTTGCTTTTGCAGTTTCAAAAATGGAGAGTAAATTGAAATACGGAAAAAAGAAAGCAAGAACTTCACCAGAAGGAAGTGTTAAGTCAAGTGGGACAGCTTCTAAAGGTGCAGACCAAACTCTAGACAGACTTGAAAAAGAGGCTGATAAAACTGGTGATAGATCAAAAATTTATCGCTATAAACAGTCTCTTAGAGAGAAACAGAGAGGATAATTTTTACAACAATAACTAATAATTTTTAATAAGGAAATATAACAATGGCTAACGCTTTTTCAAAAGAAGAAAGAGTAGCGTTTGATGACATCTTAATGGGTTTCAATGACGCTTTAACACTTTCAAAAAACACAATGAAATATGGTTCAAATGGTGAACTAATGGAACGTGCTAGTGACACACTTTACCGTCCACAACCATATATCTTAACATCTCAAACAAGAACTGTTGGTTCTGCTGTAACTGCACAAGATGCAACTCAGTTGAAAGTTCCTACTGTTTTAGATCAATCTCCTAACGTTACTTGGACTCTTGACGCACTTGAATTGCGTGACCAGTTACAAGAAGGTCGTTTAGGTAAATCTGCATATCAAAGACTTGCTTCTGATGTGAACTCTAAAGTTCGTGACGTAATTTCACTTGAAGGTACTTTAGTTGTACCAGTTACTGGTGCTTCTGGAAACTACGATGATGTTGCTGTTGCTGAAGCTTTAATGCTTGAACAAGGTATGAGTGATTACGACAGATGTCTAGCTCTTACTGCAAGAGATTACAACGGAATTGCTGGTGACTTAGGTACTGCTTCTCGTTCTTTCAATAACAAAAAATCAGTTGATGCTTATGAGAGATCATTAGTTGGTATGGTTGCTGGTTTTGAAACATTGAGAATTGATTCTGGTAAACAAATCACTGCTGCTGCTGCTGGTGGTTCAATTACTATCGCAACTAATGGTGCGCAAGTTCAATACGCTCCTAGCTCAACTGCTGATAACAGAACTCAACAAGTTACTTTTAGCTCTACTACTAGTATGGTTGCTGGTGATTGTTTTACTGTTGCTGGTCTTGAAGCTGTTCATCACATCACAAAAGATACTACTAACCAATTGAAAACATTTCGTATTGTTTCTGTTGATAGTGGTACTTTGGCTACTATTTCTCCACCTATGGTTGGTGCTAATAGTACACCTACTGATGCTGAGTCTCAATACAAAAACATCGAAGTTGCAAGTACATCTGCGACTGCTGCTGTTGTTTGGTTGAATGGTACTGCTACTGCTGCGAATCCATTCTGGTGTAAAGATTCAATCGAACTTACTTTAGGTCGTTATGCTGTACCTGAAGGACAAGGTGTTGATGTTATTCGTGGAACTACTGATCAAGGTGTAGAAGTTGTTATGGGTAAGAGTTTTTCTAACTCTACTTTCAAATCTACTTATACTCTTGATGTATTCTATGGAGTAACAAATCTTAATCCTGAAATGAATGGTATTGTACTATTTAATCAGTAAGATTAAAAAATGGGTGGTAGTCTTCGGGCTACCACTCTTCCTTTACTTGTTATAATATATTAAAATGGCTAAACAATTCCCAACAATCTTATATAAATTAGGTGGACCAAATCGAGGACCAAAAGGTAAGACTTATTCTTACATTGGTGTTGATAATAAAGAAGAATATGACGAAGCCATTCGTAATGACTGGTTAAGTGATCTAGGTAAAGCCTGTGAAGGTGAAGATAAAAAACCAGTAAAGAAAAGATTTTCTAATGCTGCAACTGGTGAAGGTATTGAAACCAAATCTGGTGAAAAGTTAATATTAGGTAAAGCTGGTGTTGTTAAACGTAAAGATGATTACGGTAACAGAAAGCATTCTAATAAAAAAGAAGAAGAAGTTGAAATTAAAGGTGAATCAGAAGAGTGAGTTGGACTAAAAGACAACTTATTAATGCTTCATTTGAAGAGATGGGATTAGCGTCCTATGCTTTTGATATTCAACCAGAAGAATTAGAGTCTGCATTAAAACGTCTAGACTCCATGATGGCTGAATGGAATGTTCAAGGTATTCGTGTTGGTTATCCATTATCATCTATTGAGAATTCTTCAGTAACTCAAGACAGTGGAGTTCCAGATTCTGCTACAGAAGCTATTATAACTAATTTAGCTAAAAGATTAGCACCTTCTTATGGTAAAGTAGTCTCAAGAGAAACTAAAGTTGCTGCAAAGAAAGCATACGATACTTTACTAATGAGAGCGTTAGCACTGTACCCACACGAAAAACAATTCCCTGGTACATTACCTGTTGGTCAGGGATACAAACAAAACAACTACGGAAGTAGAAGAAACTTTATGCCTAAACCAAAAGATGATGTTGAGGTTGGGCCAGACTCTATTTTGGATTTAAACTAATGTCACAAATAAATCAATTATCATCAATAAGTACAAGTGAATTAACAACAGGTGATAATCTTGTTGTTTGGAGTAATCAAAATGGTGATTCTAGAAAGCTTTCATTTGGAAATCTTGTTGACTACATACAAAGCAATATTACTGCTGGGACTTTTATAACTACTATATCTACACCAGGTGACGGATTTAATATTACTATTGAGCAAGATAGTCAAAATAGATGGGCATTACTTAGACCTACAGGTTCTTTAGCCACAGGAACTATAGTTTTACCAGCACCAGCAGTTTCTATTGATGGACAAGAAATACTAGTAACAACTACTGCTCAAATAGCCACATTTACTTTAAATGGTAATGGTGCTTCAAATGTATATGGTTCGCCTACTGTTTTAGCAGCAGACGATTCTTTCAAAATAAAATATAATTCTCAAACAACTTCTTGGTATAAGGTAGCATAAAATGAACAGACAAAACGCATTCGGACCATCTTGGGGAAAAGGAGTAATCCTAGCAACATCAACTTCTACAGGTAATACTGAAGTAGGAATTAATGCATTCAATGTTGTAATAACAAATCAAGATGGTACAGACGGTATGTACGTTGCTTGTGGTGATTCTACAGTTACAGCAACTACAGCAGACTACTACCTTCCACCTAACGGACAGGTTTGTATAACTAAGAAAAAAGAATATACTCACGTTGCTGCTATTGCTGTAGCAAACACACCATCAATTCATATTATACCTGGGCAAGGTGTTTAATGTCTGGAAGGTCGAGAGGGAGTGGTAGGTCAAATCCTACTGCTATACCTGTTGCTTCTCAAGGCATTGTATTGCCACCATACAGATTGATTGATGATGAGGATAATTCTCTTGTTGATGATGAAGACAATTACATAGTTTACCAGATATAATATGGCTTTAACGCAAAATAAATACTTAACAGTAACAACATCTCCAGATGGTAATAAGCAGTTAGTTACAACTGCATCTTACGGTGATTCTGAAATAGATGGACTTGACGAGTGGGAAGTTTCTGCTGGTAAGCTTCAACCTAAGAGTGGTGTAGCTCCTAACGGAGTTAGTATAGCTACTGCTGCTACAGAATATGCTGGTACAGGGGATGATGCAACAGGAGATTTTAGTAATAGACAAAGCCTGGTTGAGTATGACACAGATCATTTTCAATTAGTAACACTTGGAAGTAACTTAGCGTCTGGTCAAACAAACTCTTTCAGTGGGGGATGGTTACTTGTTGGTGACGGTGACTTAACAGACGGTAGTGGTGGAACAGCAGTATATTTATCTACTGGAGCAAGCTCTGAAACAATGACTATAGATTTCGGTTCAACTACTGATTTTAATAGAGTTAGGCTAATGTCTGGTGGGAGCGTAGCAACTCCAACTGGATGGACAGTATCAGGTAGTGCTGATGATATATCTTACGACTTACTTGATACAGCTAGTGGGCTAAGTTCTGTTGCAGTAGCTGGTAACTACCAAGAATGGTTCAACTTAGATGATTTGTATTCATACAGATATGTAAGAATACAATCTACAACTACTAATGCTAGTGTCGCTGAAATAGAGATAGGTTCTTATGACGATGGTGTTCACACATCAGTTGACTATAATACTGGCAGCGGTGTCGCTAATATAGCTTCGGCTTCGTTAGCTTTGGTTGATGAAAGCGATGTAACAGTAGGGGATTCTTCTATGAACATAGCTTATTCTCTTGATAATGGCACTTCATTCTCAGCATCTATAACTTACGGAGCGTTCAAAGCTTTAGGTGAATTAGTTACTACTGGAAACTTGGTTATCAGACATTTTTTAACAGATGGTGGAGCTACACTAAAATCATCGACAATAGATACAACAAGCTCTGAGTCTTTAATATTAGATGCTGGCTCTTTTAGTGTTATTGTAAATGCTGCTTTAGTCGGAAGAATGTCTAGTGCTGGATACACATTTCCAGATGCAACTGTTCAAGCAACATCTATCGAAAACTTCTTAGCTAATTTACCAACCTCAGACCCAGTAGTTGCTGGAGAGGCTTGGAGCAATTCTGGTGTCGTTACTATTTCGGCTGGTTAATGGGAAGAGGAAGATCAAGAGGAAGAGGTATGTCGAATGTTACTGCATCGCCAGTAGCATCTCAAGGTGCAAGTGCTGCCGCTTGTTTTCAAACATTTTATGATGGTGTTGATGATTTTTTCACAACTATAGCGGCATCATTAAAAGCTGCTGGTCAATACACTATTGCTGGTGAAGTTGATTTCGATTCAATATCTGCTAATGACACAATATGGGGAGCTAGAGTTCCTGCTGGTGGAATGAATGTATATATGAGTTCTAATGGAGCAATGAATTTCATTGTTACTGATAGTGGTGCTAATTCAATACCAGTAACATCTGCTGGAGCATTTACTACTGGTGCAGGATTTCAAACTTTTGTATGTGTTGTTAATGCAACTACTGCTAGTATATATGCAAATGGTTCTTTAGATGGAACTGGTGCAGCAAGTCTTACATCTGGTTCTGGTGCAACAAGTGCTACACCACATTTATGTACAGCACACGATGCTACAAGTAGAGTATTTCACGGTTCATTGAGAAACTTTACTATTAGGTCTGGTGCTACATCTACTCCTACTGCTTGGATTCCTACAGACCCTACATCTTTAGTTGGCACAACAGCATTACTTTACTTACCAAAATGTAATGAT
>Ga0233412_10001858_pt1 | contig 10613 bp, 12 predicted proteins | sample Na_anoxic_4_MG_FD_180667 | JGI IMG/M metagenome (GOLD analysis project Ga0233412, IMG submission 180667) | Seawater microbial communities from Saanich Inlet, British Columbia, Canada - Na_anoxic_4_MG | ecosystem: Environmental > Aquatic > Marine > Inlet | place: Canada: British Columbia... | reverse complement strand
AGATGGTGAAGTTCGCCTTCTCAATATTCAGGAAGGCCACCATGGAGCACATTCAGTTATCCTCTCAAAAAGTCATCTGTTTCCTAATGAATGGGCCCTTTTTGACCCAAATGGCGTTAATAATCTTCCATTTGAAATTCGTAATTCAAAAAATAAAAATGTCACAAGAGAGTATTTAGTTCCTAGCCCACTGAAACCCATTAATTACGGTGTAAACGCTCATAATCCCGGATATTGTGGTATTTTTGGTATAATTTATATGATATACTTTACCAATAATTTCTCTGATCGTAATTGGCTAAAAAATTGGAAAAATACACTTGTTTGTCTCTCTCAAAAAATAAGTGATGTACGTGGAACAGTTGGGGTTAATCTTGCAGCGGACGTACAGGCACTTATAGCTATTCCACAATTGAGTAATAATCATGATCCTGTTTCAGTTGCTCTTCAGGGTGCCATTTTACAATTAATTAAAGAGTATTCATCATGTAATGCTATTAAGGATGATCTAAGACGTCATGGTTCTACACCTAAAAGATCAAGATCAAATAGATCAAGATCAAGTAGATCAAGATCAAATAGATCAAGATCAAGTAGATCAAGATCAAATAGATCAAGATCAAGTAGATCAAGATCAAATAGATCAAGATCTGGTGGTTCTAATTTTTTTAGAAAAAAAACTCGGAAATTTAAAAGATAAGCTTTATTTATCTACATATATATTTTTCTTTATATAAATATATATGAAACTCTCAAAAAGACATAAGAATTTTACTGTCCCAATCCTTATTGCCCTTTTTATTTTTATTGTTTCTCTCTTTTTTAAGGATAAGGTCAAGGAGGGATTAAGCACATATTCTGAATGTATTAATAAGGGGTATACTAAATCCTATTGCGTGCAAACTCCAACTAGTACTTTTGGACCAGGAATATGCAAATGTAAGGACGGCCACCTTGGAAGAAGAATTGCTGGATTTAGGGGTGAATGTGTCTGTGATTATAGATATTTTTAATTTTAATATATATATATATTAAAATATGAAACGAACAAGAAAAAATTATAAAAATTTCAAGAACACAAAAATCAATTCTACTAGAAAACTTGGTGGGGGGAAATTTAAAAATTCAAAATTTTTTGATTTGGGTAAAACACTTTTGGGCTTTCTAGTTAAAGAGCAATCATCAATTCCCTTTGCAGGCCAACCAAGAGATAATGCATTAATAGAGCAGGAAACTACACGTAGCCTCAAGTCCGCCATTTGTAAATTTCATAAGGCCCAACAACATGCCAATCTACCTCCTGGAATACAGGGAGCACAATGTGCTGTTGGGGTAAACGATTCATCCAATTTTCCAAATTATTCAAATTTGGACGCATCATTTAAAAATATTCTTAATATCTTAGCAAATGGATTACTCGGTATAGAGAATAAAACTTATATTGATGACATTAATAATATTATCTATAAAAACCATATCTTTAAAAATTATGTGCTACCAAGATTTGATAAAAAAATACAGTTGGCCTTGGATTATTCTCTTATTAGAACAAAACGAATTATTAGACTTACATTGGGAAGTGATCCGAATAGTTGGTCTCTTCAAGCATTGGGACAGTTTAGTCAGCTAGAATTGCTTGCAAGCCGTGGGGTCCAAGGATTTAAAAATCTTATACGCCCTAGGTCACCATCAAGTGTTACTACCTCTACACTCCATCCAACAAAACCTCATTCTCCCACCGACCAAATTGATGGGTCTGGTCTAGATTCTGCAGGCCAAGCGTATGATAAAAAATTACAGGAAACTAGTGGTAAAATTGCCTTACGTAATTTATATGACACCTTTGCCGACACAATTTTAAATCATATGGACATATATCTTCAAAAACCATTAAAAATTATTAAGTGGATTTCAATAACCACCGCATTAGATTTTGGACTTTCTACAAATATTGCCAATTTTTTAATTACTGAATCTGTAAATCATAATCAAAGATTCTTTAATAAAATTAAACCAATTTTTAAATTTTATATTATTTTAATGTTTGAATATGCAAGTGAGCTTGGAAACTATGAAACCTTAAATACATTTATAAAAAATACAGAAGATCCCAAATCCACAATTCCAGAGCCCACTAAAAATGAATTGCCACAAGCATTGGGCTTTGTAGTGGAGTCCGATGATGAATCTAGTAGCCCGGCTAATGCCATCGACGAATCTGAGGTAACTGAGCTTGCCAAAGTAGGATCTCAATTATTAGATACTAAGGTACGGCTTCTTGCTGATGTTAACGGTGTACCAACTGATAAACTTATTTCTGGATGGAAAGCCCGCCGCGATCGTGGAACTAAGGGTTTCACCAATTTGTTCTCGAGGAAAGATCCTCAATCAGACTCTTTTGTAAAGCCTGATATTAATCCAAATCTAGTTGCCGCTGCTGGTATAGCTCCCCAAGGAGCAGCCGCCGACGCTACTGCATATGCATTCCGCCAGGGTGGCTCAAGAACAAGAAAACGAAAGAGAGCAAGAAAACAATTTAAGATTAAAACACTAAAAAAAAACTCTAAGAAAAAACATCGCACCAGGAAAAAATAAAAACTTTTATATTCTTAAGATTTTCACTTCCTCCTTCATTCTATCCATTAGTTTTTCCATAAATTTTTCTTCATTATCATAATTTAATCGTAAATTAAATAATTCTGCAGGAGAGATTATACCATCTCTACACCGGGCCAATTGTTCTCTATTAATTTCATTTTCAAACAAATACTTATACATATCAGCTATTGTCTTTCTTGATGCATTTCCCATATTTAAGGTTATATCTATTCTCCCCGGTCTTATTAGGGCCTTATCAAGTTTATCATAGTAATTACTTGTAATTATTAAAATTCGTCCCGGCATCTCTCTTATTCCATCAATTAAATTTAAAATGTCAGAGAGATTAATCTTATCATGCTTCTTCTCTCCCAAATTATTAATTATATTCAAATCATCGTCCTTCATTCCCCTTACCACTGCGCTTATTATATCCTTGGTTTCCAGATTATTTTCATCGTTCCTCTCATCTCTTTTTACTTGTATTTCATCGTTTTTCCTCTGTTGAACTATATCAAGCATACAATCTATATCCTCAAAAACTATGATCTTCTTATTAAAGCCTATCGAATTCTCTCCATTATTATCATTATATTTTGTTTCAAAAAGACAGGCAGTCAATTCATTTATTGTTTTTATCTTTTGTAGTGGTATAATTATTAAATGCCTATTTAGTCTATTTGCTATACTTTTTATAAGAGACGTCTTTCCAGTTCCTGGTGGCCCCTTTAGTCCAATTCCTAGAGTATATGGAACACCCATCTTCTTATACCAGTCCAACCCATTTTCAAAAAAATCCAGCTTTTTCTCCAAATCTTGCTTTTGATCAAAAAACATATTTGTGAAATTTCTTGTTGATGAAAACTCACATTCCATCCATCTTGAATTTATACTTCTTTCCCTTGATCTTATTCCTTCATCCTCCACATTAGAACCATGTCCCTTATAAGTGTATATAAATAATTTGTTTAATCTAAGATTCTCTATCGTGTTCACATAGTTCAATGTTATTCTCTCCACAAATTGCTGTATATATTTAAGAGACCTTGTATATGAAAATATACATATTTTAATATTTTCTATTTGTGTTATAGTTTTCGATGATGCCGAATCCAAATTCTCCTTATCTATATATATTTTACAATAAACACCATTTTCTATTTCGAAGGATCTATTTTGATTTATTATATATAAAACATTCCCTATATTTGAATCCTGTGAATTTTTATTGTATAAAGACTCATCATATATTCCTGTTTCATTGGAATATTCCTTTATTGAATACACATTTATCTTATTTAGATTTGAATGTATATAATGAAATATTGCTCTAAAATTCTGCCCGAATAATATTTCATTTCTAGTACAGTAGTCTGTACTCTTAAAACACTGTTTCCCCTCTATCATAATTTTATTTTGTCTACAAAAAAACGATTTTATAAGATCTTTAGATATAAGATTGCAAAGTGAATTTCGCTTTATATGCTGTGATATAATTGGTAAAAAGATAATGCACAGGATTGATAAAAATAAGTTATCCTTATAAGAAAACATTAAATTAAACCGACTTACATTAATTATATTATCAATTACATCCTGTCCATCTCTAATTCCAAACATTTATCAATATCTTATTAAAAATTATATTTTTAATATAATTTTTATATATGTCTATTTTATGAGGATACGAGTCTTAAGTTATAATGTTAGTTGGGCCACACAAATTAATAAGATTGCTGGATCAGAGGCCGATTTTGTAGAGCAATGTAGAAAGTCTTATAAGAATGGAGGCAAAGAATGCACTAAGCAAGCAATTCTTAACATTTCAACACTTAAAGCCCTTGATCTTATTTGTCTTCAAGAGGTGTCATCCAAAATCGAGCAAAAAATAATAAAGGCGCAGCCCAGTGTAAAAAATTTCATTCGTGGAACCGTTGGTGTTTCAACTGTAAGTACTATCTGGAATCCTGATGTTTTTGGAGATCTGATGGATAATGTTACAGTAAATTTAGTTAAGGATGGCAGTGATTTTAGACCATGTCTAATATGTTTATTTAAGAGGAAAGATCAATACTATATTATTATTAATCTACATGCACCATGGGGATACAAGAAGACAATCGATAATTCCAGTAAAATTATAAGAGAGGCAATTAATTCTATTCCACTCCTTAAAGAGAAATTCTTTTCCAATGATGCAAAAATTATTGTATGTGGTGATTTTAATGACGCCAATACAGTTCTCAACAAAAATAATCCACTTACTATATCAAATAGATCTAAATCAGTAAAATTAAGATATAACAAGAATAAAGAGAAAGCGAGAAAAACATTAAAATCTTGTTGTTGGCATGATAAAAGAAACAAGTATGGCTATTTTACGGATACGGGAGATTACATTCTTGTTAATAAAAATATTAAGCAAATATCAATTAAAATTCCAGACATCTTTTATAAGAGGGGTCCATTAAATAGACTTTTATCAGATCATCCCCAGTTGAATCAGTTATTTCTTTGTAGGTTTAAATTTGCAATAAAAATTAATTATTGTATATAATGATATTAAATATTATTACATACATACTTTCATTTTTTGTTCTGGTAAATATTATATTATTTTTCGTCCAATTATTTATTGCAATACATAAATATTTCTTTTTAAGAGAGATTAATTTACTTGATAAATATGGAAATAATAGTTATGTGGCTATTACTGGCGCAAGTAGCGGTCAGGGCAAAGAGTTTGCTATACAATTTGCAAAGAGAGGATTTAATCTACTTCTTATTGGTTCCAAAAAATCATACAAAACAAGAAAATTTATTAAGGAAATATGTCCCAATTGTAAAATAAAAATTGTGGAAGTCAATTTTTGCAATGCATATGAAGAAGATTTTTTTAATGAAATTATAAAATATTTCAATAAGTTGGATATCTCAATACTTATTAACAACGTGGGTCATCGCTTTGCCTGGAATCCATATCATGAAATGCCAAGAAACAAGATTAATGACATTATTGTATGTGGAACAATAGTCCAATCTCAATTGACAAGACTCATAATACCTGGATTTTTAAAGAGAGAAAAAAAGTCGGCAATTATTTTTATTACATCACAATGCATTTCTTCCAACTATTTTATTAATTTTAATGAAAATATACTTACAATACCATATGTATCAGTTTATGAGGGTGCAAATATATTTGGTTTCGCCCATGCCTGTAGTATTTTTGAAGAGTATAAAAATCAGATCGATATTTTAAATATAACACCAGGCGCTGTTATTACCGAAAATACAAAGGAATTTCTAAAAAATACGCTATTTCATATAGAATCTGAAAAATTTATTAATAATATTATGAAATTAATTGGCAACGTTAAGGGAACTAGCTGTGGTTGTTGGCAGCATTCACTTTCCCAGTTTTTTGGTTCCTTATTTCCCTTTATAAAAAAACCAATACTTAGTAAGATTGGCTTAGCTATTGCCAATTACTATTCCCAGGCTGATGGGGGTATTTCCCAAGAAACTCCCAAGGAAAAGATCTTATAAGCTAGAATATATATTCTCAGTATTGGTGCATTCAAATACAATATTGGGTGTGGTTTCCCACTCCGCATATGAAACCGACTTACTTGTTGGCCTTTCCAATTGCAATAATTGCTTTAAGGCCATCATTCTTCTTTTAACTGGCTTCAGATTTGAAGGTAATTTCCGTCCCAACTGTTTCCATCTCCATTCAAACTGTAATGCAGCCCGCCAATCCGGAAAACCCTCTACATAGCATACCCTTTCCCATGTTTCTCCCTTATCAACCTTCATTCCCGTTGCATGAGCGCCTCCGCTTATTTCCTTATTGTGTTGTCTTATTCTTTTTTCAAGGTTTATGGTTGCCCCAACATAAGTACATGAATCCGTGCTTTCCAACAAATATACATATGACATTTTTACTAGTATACAAGCCTATTAAATATATTAAAAGCTATCCTTAATAAATTTTCTTAATATATTTAAATATCTTAATATTCTGTTCCCTTCACTTGTTTATTTCCCAAGAAACTCCCCAACCTCTTCTTCCTTTAATTTTACGGTGTATGGATGTTTAAGAGGGTAAAGAGCGGACACTGATTTAAATAATTTGTAATACATTTTGCTTGCAAAAATGAATTCAATATTACTTACATAGGTTTCATGTAGTTTTTTGAAATTCTTGTAGAGAACTAATGTTAGACCTAATATAAACCTTTTATTTTCGACCTTAAAATCTCTCTCCTCAATAAAATATAATTTTTTATTCTTTTCCTTTTCAAATGACGGAAATATGCTTGAATAATCCTTTACAAACTGGCTTAAACTTTCTGAATTTAAATCTTTCATATGTATGCTTATTATATCCCCCTTAACCAGGACCTCCATATATTATTTAATTTATATTTTATTTGTTATCTGAACCTATATATGCCTGGTTACATATCTTTTTGATAATTTTATTATCATTATTATTTTCATTTAAATCACCCATACTTTTACTTACAAGTGTCATATATTCCTCTTGTAGGCTTGAATCGTTCTCCCAATTCGGATTAGCCTCAATCCATTGATTTAGTTCCTTCCTTTGTACAAAGCCAACCTTTTCCAATGCATCCTTAATCTTTTTACTTTCACTGTCTTTTTCCCAGATCGTCCCATCACTTTTAATATACAGAGTCTCTCTCTTTATGTCCGTACAATGAATTGGTCTTTCATAAAGGGATAACTTATTCATATTCTCAATGAATATGTTTGATACTCCTTCCACCAGCCCCTTTTCCTTTGTTATCATTAAATTATCTAAAGTTACCTTAATTTTACTAATAAATTCATCAATCGTTAAGGCGTCCTTACATTCCTCATTTAAAAATAGATTTATATTAAACTTCTGTTTAATTGTATTATTATTATTACAATTATTATTTCCTATTTTTGGAACCATCTCATCTATTTTTCCTATTAAATCATTGTTCTGCTTTATTAACATTGTCATTATATTCTTATAGTCTATCGAATCCATTGGTTCATGATTATTTTCTGGTTTGCATTTTTTCTTATGGTTAGTTAAGCTTTGTTTATGCTTATATATCCGTCCACAATCACATATATGTGTTTCATCCGATAATCCCTTATTCATCATTTTTTCATGTTTTCTTGTTTTTAAGTGTTTTTCATAATCAGCGCGTTTAAATGTAAAATAATTACAGCTATAACACTTGTATTCTTGTTGATCCTTCCCCATTCTTATAATATTATATATTTCCCCTTTATATTTTTTTGCGACTTTTCGTAAGTATTTAGTAAGTATTTGTCGCACTTTTAGCTCTCGGACATTTTTTCGGTTGAAAATAATCCTTACTGAGAAGCTCAAAAAAAGGGGAGACTTTTTGGTAAGTATTTAGTAAGTATTTGTCGCAAAAAAAAAATCTGAGAAAAAGTGAAAAAAATAATGACAGCATAAAAAAAAAGATTGCAAAATTGTAACCAGACCTTAATGGTCTGAGTCACTTTTTTCAAACATTTTTCAAATTTGAAATCGAAAAATAAAAAATGGACATACTTTTATGTCCAATTTCCAAAAATCCATCTGACTTTTGAAAAAAAAATAATGACACTGAGAAAATGACTTTCATATTTTTATTTATTTGCCTTAGCCAAAAAGGTCAGCATATATTATTTATCAAAAACCTAGCAAAAATTCACAGCCGAGCTAAATATATATTATAAAACAGCTTAAAGACTCAACCACATGTTTTATTGCTTTCCACCTTTATAAGCAAACTCACAGAATCCCCAGCTTTTATAGTGCCAGTCTTTAATACCCTACAATACCATCCTCTACCCCCTGTTCTATTTATTAATTCTGAAATCTCTGTTTTGCTTTTTGATGAATTCCACCACACATTACCTCCTAATGCCTCAGACCAAACTTGATTACCTAAACGCTCACATGGCCTTATTGCCTCTGTTACTTGAATCTCCACATTGCCAATTCTTAATTTACTTGCTGGTCTTATATCATCATAATTTAAATTGTCTATTGTCAAATTCTCTCCCAAATCACCCTTCTCAATCACTCCACTGATTCTATTTAATTTTTCATATATGTCATTAGTTACCAAACTGATTGTCCTTTCATTCGTTCCCTGCAACTTTTTACTTACAGTGCGATAATGATTGTAATCTCTACTCATACTATCAATGTCCCCACATGAATCAAATGTTACAACCATAATTTGTCTACTGGTCCTTTTCATTTGGGATTTACTTGCCCCATCTCTTTGTCTTTCCTGCTTAGTTTTTATACCGCATCTTGAAATCTTCATATCTATTTGCCATTAGTATCTCTCCCATTTTTTGGCTTAAATTTTAAAAATAAATCAATTTGATCTTAACTTTCTAATGCCATCCATCTCCAATAAAACCCAATCTATTATAGATTCAAAAAACCATCTGTCACTGCTTTTCCCATATTTCTGATTTACATACATATAATCTCTAATGTAATTTCGTATTATATTATACTTATTCACATTTATATCCTTGCAATTACATTTTCCATTATTTAAACAATTAATACAAAAAAATCTAGATTGCCATTCTATTATTATTCCCAATTGTATATAATTTGTTTTTTCTTCAAATATGGAAAAGGGTATCAGAATATCTCCATATAAATTATTAAATTTATAAATTTTTATTTCCATATGTCTTACAAATTTTTTTAATTGTGAATTCACCTCTCTTATGTTCTCCTTTTCATTCACACTTAATTTCTCTATAATAAATTCTATTACATCATCCGGCAGTGTATCAAGATGTGTCATTCAATACTACAATACTAAATACATTTTATATTTTACAAAATATAAAATGCAATCCTACTTATTGATGCGTTTTTGTAATTTGCCTTTTAACGCCATTTACTATTTCTGTAATTACCTCAACTCTTTTTCCATTTCTAATTTGAATAGTGCTTGATCTCATTGTCACATTATGATTTGATTGATTCATATTAAATAGTGGACTTCCAAACAATCCATGCATCGCAAAACCTGGCCCCCCATGGTGAACCTGAAATCCTGGCTGCGCTGAAAATACCTGATGGCCGGCAAACATATTTTTAAATAAATCATCCGGGCTTATTCCATTTGCCGATTTATTTGTTATCTTATCATATGCCTCCGCAATTTGTTGAAATTTTTTTTTTGATTCATCCTCTCTTTCTCCCTTATTTCTATCTGGATGATATTTTAATGCTAATTTTTTATATGCCTTTTTAACCTCTTCCTCTGATGCATTTGAATTAATTCCTAAAATATGATATGGATTAGACATTTATATACTATATCATATTTTTTTTAGATTTCTTATTTCTTATTATTTATTAATTTAGTAGGAAACGGCACGACTTCTTTTACCCTTATATTTATTATTACAGGCATTAATACAGGAATCCCTATCCTCTTTTAGAGTTGACTTTACTCTCTTATTATAATCCGTGGTTATCCTTTTTGTTCTTTCCTTTCTTTCCTTTTCCTGCTCCTTTTTTTGAGCTGTAACAGCCATCTTTTCCTCTTTTAATCTTTCGGCATCAGCCTTTCTCAACGTGCTTACCCTTTGTGCTTCCTCTTTTTGTAATAATTTGGCTTCAGCCTTTGCCTTATCATCAAGAGCTTTTGAAAGAGCTTTTGCCTGTTTTTCTTCTAGCTTCTGTAACTTCTCACGTTGTACTTCTACAGAAGATCGGCGCACCTTTTTGGGAGAGGAGCCACCTCTTCTTGTTCTGCGGTTGCTTTTTCTGCTTCTGCGGTTGCTTTTTCTGCTTCTGCGGTTGCTTTTTCTGCTTCTGCGGTTGCTTTTTCTGCCACCTAATCTAACAAACATATATATATTGTAAAGAAATTAATTAATATACTTAATTAATATACTTAATATGATCCCTTGCTCTCTCTTTCCTCCTGTTCCCTTTGAATTTTTTCTCTCCT
>Ga0233412_10001853_pt1 | contig 10622 bp, 8 predicted proteins | sample Na_anoxic_4_MG_FD_180667 | JGI IMG/M metagenome (GOLD analysis project Ga0233412, IMG submission 180667) | Seawater microbial communities from Saanich Inlet, British Columbia, Canada - Na_anoxic_4_MG | ecosystem: Environmental > Aquatic > Marine > Inlet | place: Canada: British Columbia... | reverse complement strand
TAAAATATATTACATCCCAAATTTCAGCAGTTCCACCGTGGGCCTTAATTCTGATCTCAACTCCATTCTGCACAAAGTTTGTATCGGTATAGTATTGAAATATTTCGTGTTCGTTTTGAATTGTATCATTTCCTTTATAGAACGGAATTACCTTGTTTATTCTCTCAATTTCCCCATCTCCAACAAATCTTAAATCTAAATGAGTTTGATTTGCGTTAGGACATCTCATTTTAAATACAACTGTAGTAATGTAAGTGTCATTAGCGTTCAATCCAAGTATCTTTTTTGTAACACCATCATAAAAATCATTACTATCACTCTTGACTACATTTCCTGCGTTGTTAGGCATTACAACCTCAACTCCGTCTGCTAAATCTAAAGTATCTTCAGAACCTACATATTCCGTATCGTCATACCTAGCCCAACCTAAAGAGGATGTTCCGCCTTGTGGGTAAACTATTACGTTTTGACCGTTATGACCCATATACAGGGCATCATCTGTACGCATCATAGCTCCGTTTTCGATATTTACACTAGAAACGACTGCTTCTGTAGTATCTTGAACGTGAACTCTGTAAGAAGTGTTTTTAGTTGCCATAATTATTGTTTAGGTACACAATTAGGTACTTTTCTCCCATTTTTATTCTTGAAGCCCACCATTTCATATCCCTCTTGACAAGGATTTACATCTTCTAGCTTCTCTAATCCCTTTAATTTAGATTCGGTCCAGTTAAGCATACTTTTACCTCCCCAAAGAAGATAACTTATAGTTCCACAAGCCTCAGGCTTACTAGGATCATAATATTCACCAGCTCTACTTAAATAAGAGTAGATTCTCTTTAAAGTAGGTAGTGTAAACTTCTCTTTTCTGGCTAATTGTTGGCCCCTAACCTTACCAACTTGAGTAGCACACTTATTGCCAAGCTCTTTATTCCTTTTTATACCTAATTTGGCATTATTTGAAGCAGATTCAGGGTATCCTCCATAAGATTCTAACTCAACCTCCTCAGAAAGCATTTCAAGAGCTTCTAAGAGCTCAAATTCAGCATTAAGCTCACTGAGTCCATCTTTATCGTAATCTCCTCTTACAGACTCTTTAGGGCGTTCCATTTTATCTGCAAAATAACCCTCAATAGAGAAGCCTTTTACTTCACCTGCCTTAACTTGATTCCAAATATCATCATTATTGACCTTTACAGATACCATCCAAGTGCCAATAGGTAGGTTAAAGTCATATTTTCTTGACTTATCCTTAGTTTCATCTTCTATTATCCAAGATTCAACAACAGACATACCTTCTAGCTCTACTTGATGCTCTAGGGTACTGTTATTTTGATTCCCCTTCATTAAAAACAGTTCAGAGGCCTTTCTAACGGTATCTTCAGAGAAAAATATGTAATATTCCTCTTCTCCACTGTTTCTGTATATCTTTTTGTTGGGTATTAAGGCTGCACCCATCAAAATCCTTTTTTCTTTGTCTACTTCAGCTAATTTGACTTCTTTATGCTCTTTTAGGGCAATAAAATCCTCTTCTATAGCTGGATTTTCAACAACCGAGATAGCTTCTATTCCACTAAACTCGTTTTCTTCGTCTATAATAAGTTCTATAATGCGTTCCATATATAAATAACTATTTGATTTCTATTCGTTATAAATTTATCCTAAACTAGAGTTGGATACAGCGTTTCTATCAAGCTCTTGTTGGTTAGTGATATCTTTACCAACTACAAATGCTCTCAAAGGTTTTGATTGTTGTCCTGCAACTGTTTGAGCCAACTGAGATTCAGGTGATGCACCTACTACATTAAAGTCAGGAGCTTCAGTTATTGAAGGCTGAGAAGTAGTTATCCCCCCACTAGCACTTCCACCATTTAATATTCCTTTTGCTCTATTTGCAGCGGACAATACAGCAGCTATTTGGGCTGATATAAATAAGGGGAAGGCTAATGTACTTACGGGAGGAGCAGAGAGGGCTTGCTCTTGTGCTAAAACTAAACCTTTAGAAAATCCAATTGCAGTATTTGCAGCAATCTCTAGTAATGCTAAAGTTTTTGCAGCTTCAGAATTTTCCTTCATTAAACCAGCTAAACTTCCAAGAGAATTTGCATAATTTTGGAACATATCCATTCTCATAGCATACCCTTGCCTATCTAACTGCTCCTGCTCTTTAGCTAAAAGTTTAGTGTAAAATAGATTTATTTCATACTTAGCAACAGCTAATTCAGCTTCATTTAACCCTAACTCTTTCAAGGCATCTAGTCTAGCTAGGTTCTGCTGTTCTTCAAGTAATATAGCCTCTATTGTGTTCTTATTCTCAACAACATCCATCTCTAGGTTTTTATTAAAGAAATAATCTCTAATTTGACCCATCTCCTTTAAGGCTCTTATTTTCTTATCAAAATTACCTATTTCTAAGGCATCATACTTGCCTTTCTCATCTGATTCTTTTTTTCTAGCTTTAGTTCTTTTATTAGAAGTATCTAACTCTATTATGGTGTAATCCATAAGTTTGTTTATAAGCTCTTGAGTCGCTATATTTTCTTTATCTAAATCAGATATGATTCTATCTGCTGCATCTATTTGAGCAGTCCTAAATTCATCAAGATTTCTAGTTCTTTTTCTAATGCTTATAATTGATTTGTCCGTTCTTTTTTCATCTTTCTGAGCTGATAGTTCACGAGCTTCATCCAAAGTTAATCCTAACTTCAAAGCTTCTTCCTCCGCTTTTAGTCTATCATCTACAGACTTGCCCGCCAATTCATCTATCTTATTTTGCGCAGCTCGTGCTTGAGCAAGTCTAAATAAGGCAGCTCTATACTGATTCGTTATTGTAATTAAATCATTAGTCTTATCTTTTAAATCCTCAGTTTTATAACCTGCATCATTTAGGTTTTTTACAAAATCTGGAAACTCCTTGTTAAGTTTATCTATAGCTAGTCTGTGTTGTTCTTGTGATTTGCTTGAATCCTGTAGTGTCCTGACGTATGTCTCAAAATTACCTGCTGTATCACTTACCGTAGAACCCATATTCTTAAAAGCACCGCTAAGTCCCTCAGCAGAACCCTTGCTCTTTCTGGATTCCATATCGAATCTCTCAAGTAGAGCAATAACAATTTGGAATGCTATTATAAGCCCTAGAGGACCTTTCATAGTATTCCATAAGGCTTTCATTCCATTAGCAAGTCCACCTGTTGTTGTTATCAAAGTAATCATTAATGTTGATAGCTGAGAAAGGTTGTTTGCCATACCTCTAATTCCGTAGTTAGAGTCAGATATAGTTCTACCGAGTTCAACTACAGTTGCACCTGCTAGACCTGTCTTATCTATCATAGGATTCAAGCCATCCTTAGTGGTTTTGCTTAGAGCGACACCCTGTGCTTTAATCGATTTAGTTGTATTGTCAAATTCAGACTGCAACTCCTTTAAAGAAACCTTAGTTTTATTTAAAGTTATAGCCCCTTTATTGTTTATTTCTATTTCATAAACTATCTTCTTGCTATCAGCCATTATTTCTTCTTTTTATGGATTGCTTAAATTCTTTAATATTCTCTGGTGCTTTGTACTTGCCTTTAGCAATATCAATAACAGGGTCTACCCCATAAAAATCACTAGCCTGCAATAAGTCTATAACTTGTTTTATCATTCTACTATCTCGTCTGTAAATATGTTTAACAATTCCAATTCTGATTTTCCAGTATTTAGGTTTGTGGTTATTGAATTAATTCTAAATATCTTGTCGTGTATCTTTATCTGGTCATTCAATCTATAGTTTAGTATTATGTTTGTTGGCAAGTATGCAGTCAATTTAAACATTCTCTTTGCAGGGTTAAATACACTTCTCACATAACTTTTGTAAAAAACATAATACAAGGAATTTGTTTCAGCCCCAGGTACATCAGTTGAATAATTTATCTTCTGCCATTCATCAACTTCTTGATCAAAATTTAAAGTGTATGCAGGCGGAGTTGTTGAGTTTCCAGATTCATTACTGTTTGAAGGTCTCCAATAGTTTGAAATGGCATTAGAGTTCCCTCCAAAAATCCAATTAATTCTTCCATCTACGTAGTCATTAGCAACACTAGCTACTGGTAAGTCTGTCTCTCTAATTGCGTAAAACAATAATGGCTTCACGTCTAAAGAGTCATAATCACCTGTAGGAGGGCTTACGTCAGTATCTGCGTTAAATTCTCCCCCAGCAGAATAACCCCACTGAATTGATGTATTGTCAGTTTGTTCGTAGGCATCATCTAGTCTAGCTAAATTAATTAGCCTTTCAAATTTCATATGAGTAAAAGGAACATCTATTGGATATTTAGTGCCTCTGTCAATAAGGTATTCGCCTGTTACTGGATCTGTAAAGTCATTTCTAACGTCAAATTCAGCATCTCCAAATATTTCATTAAATTGTTCTTCGTGATTCCTCATTAGTAAAGAATCATTACTATTATATTTAAATTCTATATCAGAAAAAGGCATAACAGAACTTACCATATGCTCAGTTGAATCAACATATTTAGTTATATCTATAGTTGCCCCTAGTTTGTTATTCACAGCATCCGCATAATAATTATCCAACGTATCTACATATATTGTAGGTTTATTGTTTAAATTATAATCACTGTCATCTAAATCGTCAATATAATATGCGGTTAAATTAAACATCTTAAACAGCCCTGTTAAAAAGTCTATAACCTTCATTTTAGGCATAACGTAATCATCTGTTATAGATATGTCAATTTCTAACCTAACGTCACTAGATATGCTGGACCACGCCTGAAGAACAGGAGTTCCTCCTGAGTCCTTTATAACGTGTAATATTGGACTTATAGAGGACCAATTATCAGACCTAACCTTTGTCTTAAATCTTCTAGTTCCAGCACTGGAAGAAGAAGGAAAGGCAGTGTAATATCCAACAAAAGTTCCGTAGTCTGGAGCTGAAAGCACCTCTCCTATCTTAGTAACGTATTCTCTTATTTCATTACCAAGTTCATCAACTTCAGTAAAAACAATATCGAAAGCTGTTTTAGGAGAGTATAGTGATCTAAGTGCTATCTTATATTCATCTACTCCTGTTGATTTGGTTATTGTTACGATATCGTTCTCAAAAGTAACTTCGGGAATGTCTTGATTTGTCCAAGAACTTCCCGGACCTCTGTATGTAGTGTTGTCTTGATATTCAGCAGTTTTTACATAATACTCAAATAGTTTAAAATCTTCCTGTTCATTAAATTCGCCTTTTATATTACTTAACCACAAATATAGATTGTCAAAAGCTGGAGAGTTAAAGAAATCTTTAGTGAATGATAAATTGTACTTATCCTCTATTGCTTCTATTATGTTATATGCCCTTATTGCTGGTTTTAAGTCAGTAAATTCAAGACCTCTAGTAGTGTCTTGTGGGTTATCATTATAATATATGTTTCCAGTTGAATTAAATTCTATATCATTTTGATCATCAGAATTAAAGAATAATCTCTTTTTTGAGGTTATTAAGGGATATATAATTGCATCCGATTTTGTTTCAGTGTTAACCACAAAGTCTAATCCATCTTCAAATCCTTCTTTTACTACTGCATCTGTATATTTATGATTAAAATTATTCAAATAAGGCAAATCAGTAAGTTCATCATCTCCCAACAAATCCTTTAGCGATACAGTATTACCGTAGAATACAAGTTCATAAGCGTATGCCTTATTGTCTTTCATCTTAACGCTGTTAAGGTATATTTTACCTCTCCTGAATGGAGCGTAGTTTAGATGAAGCAACGCCTCTTTCTTCCTTCTTGAATCAAAAGCATTTCCAGTAATATAGTAATTATAATAGTGACGAAATATCTTGTTATTCGTATCTGATGCTGGAACTGTAAAGGTCTGAGAGTAGTCTGTAAACACTTTCCCTATATCCTTAACATCTTGTATAGTTGAGGTTAATTCAACCATTTCATCATCAAACAAATCAACTAAAGGGTAGTTCCCTTCATTATCCTCAATATATAATTGTAGTCTCTGCATTATCTAACTAGGTTTATTTCACTGTAAGCGTAATCAAATTTCACTGTAAAGTTTAGTAACTTTTCGTAGCGTTTTGTCTTGTAGGTTAAGTTAGTATCTGTAGGTCTAACAGGGAATACCTTGTTGTTTTCGTGAATCCAAACATTTTCAGACTGCATAAGCTGCTGAATAACCTCATTATAGTCCTCACATACAAATCCAGTGTTTAGTGTTAGATTCTTCTTAGAGTTGACGTTAAAGGTCTTGTCTGTTGCACCATAAGTTGGATAAAACTTAGTTGTTGCAGTTGACTGAATAGTATTTACTTTATATTGCTCTCGACTGACGCTAGCACTTTCGTCTCTTTTACCAAAGAACCAAACATCCTGTAGGCTACCGAATTTGTTTAAGAAGGTTATTCTGTATGGAGTATTCTTACACTCTTCAATATATTTTATAAATAATGTTACAGTCTTGTTGTCATTTGTAGTTATAACTACTTCATCAGTACCTACTGGAGCGGATATGTTAGGTATTAAATTTGAAGAGGTAGCCCCCATAATACCAGTTGCATCAGTTCTTATAAGTGTCCTGTCTGTTGTATATGAGGTTGTATCAGTGGTTAAAGCGGTGAATGTTTTACCAAAAGACTGAGAGCCTACAGAAAGTCCACCTTCATAAAACTCAACGCTATAAAGTTCGTTCTCTTGATATAATGGTATTCTTACCTTTTCACCCTTTTTCCAGTATATACAAGTGTTAGATTGCTGTAGTGGGGTAATTAACTGAGGGTTTATCTCATCCTCAAAATAACCGTAACCGTGAGTTACGAGCCTAGTACCAGTTGTCTTTGTTTCTGTTGCTGGAGTATCGTCAAAAGTGTTTGTTATCTCCCAAGTAGCCCACTTAGATAAACTTGCCTTATTATAATTACCACTAAAAGATATATCAATATAATCTCTTATCAATTCTGATATTTCAAACAGAATAGTTTCTTGTCCTGAAATAATAGATTTAGTTATGGTGTATTGAGGGTCTCCTGAGTAAGAATTTATCAAACCATCATATATCCAAAGTTTTAATGTTGCAGAAGTTAATGTTGCCATAATTATATTTTAAATCCTAAACTAGTTAGGGCATCTATCGTTATTTGATGATAATAGTCTGAATCTTGTTTTGCTAATACATTTCTTACGAAGACAACCTCAGAGCGGTCAGACAGTCCATTAGAGCCATCAAACCCATTAGTTCCATTGGATACATTATCTAAAAAGTGAGAGAAATGCCTGAACATTTCGTTCCTATCTTTTTCTATACAAAACACAATAACTATATGGTCTCCATAATTAGTTACCGCATTAAGTTGACTTCTTAATGATGCTATATCATCTAAATATTCCTGAGTTTTATCGTTAGGGTCTGAGAGGTAGTTTCTTGTATAGCTAGGATATGCTTCATCCACATATATAAGATGAACTATTTTATCTGAACTAGTGGATTGTTTTTCAACAGAAGCCCATCCAAAAAATCTTTCTTGGTCTGAAGCTGTTCCTGTTAAAAAGGAAGGGTCTGTTATATATTGAACCTGACCATTATACTTTACAGAATCATCTCCATAGTAAGTTAAGAACGTATCTTTTAGCTGATTATCTGTCATTTCTTTTAGACTACTAACCTCATCATCTAACGACCCAGAATTATCTAACCATACTAAAAATTCTGCATTTTCATCAATAGTAAGTTCAGGTTGTCCTAATTCAAAACTCTGTCCACCTTTTTCTGTTTCACCTGTACATATTGCAGCAGATACAGTATTTTCTTGAGCAGATATTAATTCTGTTTCTCCATTAGCCAATACAATTGATTGCGAATCCCCATTCACGTCTGTGTATGTAAATGTAGTATCACCTGTCGTACAAGTACCAGTAATTGTATAGTAAAATGTTTCTGGAGACTCTACATCTGGGCAATTAAGTCTAAAGCTATAATTGTCATTACGGAAAAGACTTTCTGCTGTTAAGACAACCTCATTAGGAGTCGCAGCAGTTTTGTTTATTGTTAATGTTGTTGGTTGCTTTTTGTTTGTTGGTGATGTCGTATTGTCTGGTGCAGGTATTGGGTATGGCGCAGAAAAGTTAGGGTTCCCTATAAAGCCAGTTGTATTTGTCGTACCATTCCAAGTAATGTCAAATTTAACGGGTGCATCTCGATTATTTCCTGAATCAAGAAATTCAATCTCTACTTCTCCAATCTTATCTTCTACACCTACTAAATTATATGTTTTTGTACCAACAAAAGAAGCTTCATTAATTACATCTCCACAGTACACGTTAGTATCTTGATTTACTACAGGCTCAGGTTTTTCTTTCCAACTTACAGTTGCTAAAGCTGTAGCTGTATTGCCATCATTATCAGTTACTGTAACCATAAACACTTGGTCTTGAATTAAGGCTGTGTTCGTAGCTGTTATTGATTCAGTAGTACCACTTCCAAAGCCACCCCACTCATAAGAGACTATAGTTCCGTCTGGGTCTGTTGCCACAGCAGTAAGTGTTGCCACCTCTCCCAAGTATGGATTATCATTACTTACAGTTATATAAACCTCAGGAGGTTCGTCTCCTACTGGTGGTGGTATTACTGGCTGAATTGGCTCAGTAGGGTTCGCCTCTATATAATATGGACTCCTAGTATTTATTCTAACATCACTCATTTTCTATCTAATGAAATTACTATATTCTGTTTAGTTGCTATCCTTTTTATTATAACCTTATTTAACTAAAATGTAGTCTAAGATTTATTTCTTACTTCCCTTGGGTATTGCCTTATCTAAAGCCTCGTTTAAGTCTTTTAAATATGCATTCGCTATATCTAAAGTCATTTTAGGTTCTACCTTCTCAATAACTATATCTATAAACCTAGTTGGTTTTATTCCTCTTTGAGCTATAGACCTACCGATTATATAAGCTAAGGAATCTAAGCTAGAGGGCTTACCCTCTTTGGCTGTTGTGTTCTTGATTCCATTTCTTATTATCCAGTCCTTTAATTTGTCTACATTTGGAAACCTACCAGCACTTCTACCTTCGTTGACATTAATACCGTAATCATTCATACTAATTGAAAACCCATCCTTACCAGTTAGTTTTCTACCAACAATACTTTTTTCTAAATTACTATTAGGCTTCTTTAGTTGACGTTTAAGTTCCTCTACTAAAATTTTCCTATAGTTGTCTAATACCTTTTTCGTGTACTTTGTTTCCATTAACAAATAGTATGTTCAGTGTTAGGCATTTCTATATTTATAGTTACTGCCCAGCCAGCTAATTGATTTTCAAAGTTATCCATAAAAGGAGAAGCTGTAATATCAGCGGTTAACTGTAGGTTGTCATCAAACAGGCCACCCCTCCTTAGTTCCTGCTGAATATCATTCACTACTTGTAATTGTGTGTTTAATATGTCTTGCAAGTTGTCATTACCGTAGAATATATCGTCATCAGTAAGTTCATTAGTCTTATCGACTATATCTAAACAAAATAATTGTATAGTGGTTGTAATTATATGAGGTGAAAACACTACATTCCCTAAAGTAATGTGGGTTAGTGGATATATAGTTGTCTTATCTAAATCAACCTCTAAGATATCTCCAAAAGTTACTGTATTAGTAATTCCATTCTCTTTTAGTTTCAACCTTAACTTATCTAATACGGTATATACTTGTCTCATTTACTCTTTTGTTTTATTAATTTTGCTTCTAAGTCGTTTTTCTCTTTCTCAAACTCTAGCCACGTTAGGCATTCGGCAGCCGATAGTTTTGCAATCTCTTTAAATTTTGTGATATCTCCTTTAGCGATTGCATATATTGATTGATACCACCCCCATTTTTCTCCAAATGCTCCACCATCTCTTGATCCTTCATCAGTTCCTGAGTTAAAGAGTCCATCAAATAGTCCGATAAAGCGTTCCCTAAACGATAAAAAAAAACAGTTGCACCTAAAGCTACATTTACTGGCGCATCTTTCATTATCTCAGAATACTTATCAGAGCCTTCGTAGTCCTCTATAAGGTATAATTCCCCTTTTCTAAAGGTTACAGGTCTGTATAGCACAGCTAAAGCCTTGTGCATATTTTGCCAGTCAGCAATATAGTTCTCTAAATCTACAAATTCCCCCAAACTAATATCATCTAGCTTAGGTATAAATCCAAATGTTACACTATCACCGTTAGGGTCTGTTAAGGTAAAGTCCCTCTGTAGAGGGGTCTCCTCCTTAAATATGTCAACAACGTGACTAATTATTGTAGAGAACTGTGCTAAAGGTAAATTATAAGCATCCTTTAATGATACTCCACAAAATATCTCTAATATCTTTAGATTTATAAATTCTACATCCTCTGCACCTTCATTATCTTCCATAACTTTAAGGTACTTCTGATATTGCTGTAATGTAACTGCGGACAATTCTTTCGGTACTGATAAAGTAAATTTCTGACTCATACCTATATAACTATCAAGCTTGTGTTTTGTACTATAATCAAAAATAAAACACTTTGTATAAAAGTCAGTTATATCTACAGATAACCAATAGACCACAATAAGTGGGCTATTAACTCTATAGTAAACTATATCTTTAGAAAAC
>Ga0233412_10001852_pt1 | contig 10624 bp, 20 predicted proteins | sample Na_anoxic_4_MG_FD_180667 | JGI IMG/M metagenome (GOLD analysis project Ga0233412, IMG submission 180667) | Seawater microbial communities from Saanich Inlet, British Columbia, Canada - Na_anoxic_4_MG | ecosystem: Environmental > Aquatic > Marine > Inlet | place: Canada: British Columbia... | reverse complement strand
TTAACAATATCCGAACACATGATTAGTATGGGATATGCCACAACATTTGAAGATAGAAGAAGTGATGAATTACCAAATATAAAAAAGGAGTTTAATATACAAAAATGGCTGACTTAGAAGGAGCACCGACTGTAATAGCTTCATACAATTATGAAGATATAGAAGATTTAGGTGGAACATTAAAGTATTATTTTTATATTGCACAAGACAATACTGGAGAACAATATCTATTAGGGAAAGATAATCCTTATTCAGTAGTAAATGGATTAGATACCTCAGCAGCAACAGAAACCTGGACATGGGATACTGGAGCATTTACTACTACAAGAGTAATAGGTGGAACCTCAACAGTAAATATGACTGTCCACACTCAAGGAGATACAGGTGGAACAGCAACACTAACTTATAATTTATACCATTATGATGGAAGCACAGAAACATTAATAGGAACAGCAATAACAGGAAACTTAGGGGGTGGAGTTTCACCAATAACTCAAAGTGTATTAAATAAAATAGTTATAACTCCTACAAGATTTAAAAGAGGAGATACCTTAAGATTAAAAATAGTATGGGCACAAAGCTATGGTGCAGGACAAAAGTTAGTAAGATATGGGACAGACCCTCAGAATAGAGATTTTACAGATATAACTCCAAGCACAGACGCAGATGAATTTACAAGCAGTTATATAATGATACCTTTCAGGATAGATGATTAAAAATGGCAGACACAAATATACAAAATACGGACACAAGTAATTTATCTAATGTCTTATCGAGTTGGGAAGTAGATAGCGAGTGGTTAGACAACAACTCTGATGACGACAAAGAAACATATTACTATTTCGATAACTGGAATGAGTATCTAGGATATTATAAAAATGTTCCAGAACTAAATGTAACTGTGGATGCTAAAGCTAACTGGACAGTTGGTAAAGGATGGGATGCAGATGATACTACTACCTTAATTTTAGATAATATTAATGGAAATGGGATAGATAGTTTTGGTTCTATAATGGAAAACATGGTAAGAACCTATCAGATTATAGGAGATAGTTTTGCAGAAATTATAACTGAAGAAGATTATTTAGTAAACCTTAAACCAATAGACCCTAGCAAAATGAGAATTGTTGCTAATAAAAAAGGAAGGATTATTAGATACGACCAAATAACTGGACAAGGTGGAGAGAAAGGATTTAAACCATTTAGTCCAGATAAGATATTCCATCTGTCTAGGAATAGATTAGGAGATGAAATACATGGTCAAGACATGATTAAACCAGTACTAGAAATTATCAAGATGCGTAACGAAGCTATGGCTGACATGAGAACATTGATGCATAGACACGTTAAACCAGTAATGATATTTCATTTAGATACAGATGACCCAACAGCTATTGCAAACTTTAAAGCTAAAGCTGATAAAGCAAATGCAGATGGAGAGAATTTGTATGTTCCTAAAGGCAACGTAGAAATAGATGTGGCTTCAGTTGCCCCTAATGCTACCCTTAATCCATTACCTTGGATTGAACAACTAAACAATTACTTCTTTCAAGCGACTGGAGTGCCGGATATAGTTGTAGGTGGTAGTAAGGCACTTACAGAAGCTAGTGTAAAAACAGCTTACTTGGCTTTTGAGAATACAATAGCAAGAGAACAGTCTTACAATGAAGCACAATTCTTATTACAAGTAAACTTACAAATCAAATTTAAGAAAGTAGCTTCATTACAAAATGAAATGTTATCTGACCAATCAAGGGATAAACAAAGTGGTATAACACAACCAAATGAAATGTCTCAAGGGGGTGCTGAATAATGGTAAATAAACAATTAGAAACTACATTAGCAAGAGGGTCTGGACTTAGCCCAGTATATGATGAAAGTGGAAAGATAATAGGATATACTGATAAGGATGGTAAATTTCAAAAAGCTAACGAAGGAACAACAGCTTCACAAGCACAACAATTAGTTGGGTTAGGTGCAGCAGCAGTTCCAGGGGTAGCAGCTGGAAGTGTAGCAGCTAGAGGAGCAAGAGTTGCAACAGCAGGAAAGAAAGGTAGACAATCTGTAACAACCTCTACTGGATTAAAAACTAAAGGAATGGAACTAAAGATAGAAAAGGAAGTTGCTAAATGGGAAAAGTCAGTAGCAGATATTAATAATAAGAAATATAAAACAACTGGAGACTTAGATATTAGAATTGGAAACAAAGGTGGAGTAGGAGTATCACAAAAGTTTAAAGTAAATGCTAAAAATATGGGAACTATGGAAAGAATAGGTCAAGCTATGTGGGGTTCAGCAGGTAGAAAGATGACTACTTTAGTAGGTACTTCAGTAGGTTCAATAGTATTATCATTATGGGCTAGAGGAGAAGCCATAGAAAGTTTAGGAATATTTATAGATAATAGAGCAGCAAAGAGAGGAGAATTTACAGGAGATTGGTCTAGTTATTTTGAAGCACAACAAGTAAGAGAAGAAATTATAAATCAAACAACAACTGAGAAGATAATGAACTTCGTTCCAGTAGCAGGAGCTATTCAAAATATTGGAGATAAAATAACTGCTCTTACAGAAGTATCGAAACTATCAGAAGATATGGCTATAAGAACACAACAAGACCAATTAATTAAAGCTGGAATAACACCAAATTTAACAGACCCATTACAAAATTTAATTATACCAGCTGGGGGAATTAATGCTTTAACTGATGAAGAAAAATTAATTCAAGATGCACAAGCACAAAGAGCTGAAGAAAGTCTATTAAGAAAAGAACTAGCTCAGGAAGATATTGATACTGAGATAATGATGCGAGACCCAGAAACTGGAGAGTTAGTTCCAAGTGGAAAATCAAGAAGGGATGCGATGATGTTGGAACAAGCAGCACAAAAACAAAGAGAAGATAATGAAAGAAATGCAAAATCTTTTCCAGCACCTAGAAAAGGAAAGGGAGCAGCACCATTACCTGGTGCAGGACAAAGTATTAGAAAAGCACCTGAGGAAAGAAAGAAGATAGGGGGGTTGTTATAATGGTCAAGAAACAAGATAAGATAGATTACAGAATTGTATGCGTAGGATTAATATGTTTAACTGTATTAGAGATAGTAGCATTAATGAATGGAATAAACGGAACACTTTTAAAAACTGTTCTGATAGCAATAGCATTAGCTATTGGAATTACTATACCTAATCCAATGATGAAAAAATAAAGGAGATGAAAATGAATGAGGAGATAAAAAATGAAGAACAAGTGCAAGAGGAGACAAAAGAAGAAGGCATTGTGGAGAAAGCTGAGAGGCTTAATCAAGCGTTGGATGCGAAGATAGTAAGACACGAAGCTTTAGTAGCTGAGATAAATAAAGCAAGAGCTGAGAACTTATTAAGTGGAGACAGCGACGCTGGAGAACCAGCTAAAGAACCAGTAGAAGAAACAGCAGAAGAATATAAAGATAGGATAATGAAAAATGAAGGATAAAGATATAAAAATAGGTACAAAGGAAGAAGCAGCTTGGACTTCAATCTTAGAGAGAAGTGAGAAAGAGGTTGAAGAACAAAAACGAGCTATCATAATTGGTAAGGAAATTATCAATCTCTGTAAAAAGAGAATAAAAGAGGAGCAGGAGATATAATAAAATGGCAGTATGGACATTAGTTTTTGAACAGGCTGTACCAGTTCCATTCATAGTATCAAACGCAGCAGCGATTGAGAAAGGAACGTTACTAAAAGTAGCAGATGGAATGATTGCATCAGCAAGTGATGGAGATATAGATGTAATTTGTGGTGTAGCAGCAGAAGAAAAGATTGCTAACGATGGTAAAACAAAGATAGCAGTTTATATGAGAGGAATATTTAAAGCGACATGTGGTGGAAACTGTACAGTCGGTGTAGGTCTTATGAGCCACTCCAATACAGGAGATGCTAATGACGTTATCGACGCTACTAACGCAGCAGTTGGTTACAAGTGCTTAGGTACGGCTTTAGATACAGGAACAGACGGAGAAACTATTTTGGTAGAACTTATGCCAGGAAGTAATCCAGGAGCGTATGCATAAAAATGGCAGATACAAGCGCAATGGCTGATATTAGAGGATTGGATATTGACAAACTAGCAAAGGGTTTCGCAGATGAAGTTCTTATGATGAAGAAGTTTGTACAAAACTCTAGTACATCAGCAAGAGAAATTAGATGGTATCAAAAGACAGCAGGTTTCTTAGCTGGAACAACTACAACTGATTTAACTGGAGAACAAATTGCTAACACAGCATTCAAATCTCTACCAACATTAGTAGAACAAAGCTGGACTAGACAAACATCTTACATCAGAAAGTATTTCGTAGAAAGTCCTTTACTAACTATGGAAGATATCAAAGATACTGATATTGATTTACTAGCTGGAAACGTAAGAGACCTTGTAAGAGCAGTAGCAAACCAAGTAGATAAAAGAATTTACTATACTATTGGAGATGACTTAGCTCAAACTGGAGTACTAGGAGTAGATGCAACAGTTCCAAAAGGTGGAGCAGTAGCAGATGGATGGGATGATGCAGTAACTGGAGACCCAATTACAGATATCATGGCAGCTAAGACTTCAATTAGAAATTACAACTATGACCCTGAAGGTGCAGTTATGTTGTTAAACCCAATAGACCATGCAAACCTTTTAACTTGGTTAATCAATGTTAAAGGTTCAAGTATACCAAGCTTCTCAAGTGAGAAAGTAAAGTCTGGTGTAGTTATGGAATTATTAGGTGTGAAGATTGTAGTAAGCACAACATTCTTAACAGACTACGCAGTAGTATTTGTACCTAACAGAGCAGCTACATGGAAATCATTTAGCCCAATAAGTTCAGTTGTAATGGATGACCCTGGTATAGGTAAAAAGATTAGAGTATGGGAAGAAGGCGAATGTCTTTTAACAGACCCTAATTCAGTCTATATCATAACTGATACGGTGGTGTAAAATGTTATCTAATCTGAAAAAAAGATTAGCTGTAGCAAAGACTGACGAGGAGAAAGCTTTTCTAAATGCTAAGATAGCACACAAGCTAACCCTTCCTAAGTATGCTAATGAGGTAGTGGTAAAGGACGAAAGTCCTAAGCCCAAACCTAAAGCTAAGAAGGAGAAGAAAGATGGTTAGAAACCAAAGAGACGAAGTAATACATTTAGAAGCAGAAACTTCAGGGGGTGCAGTAATGGTATTTGGGGCTAATGCACCAGCAGAAAATGGAACAGCTAATGTTAGTATCTCTAATGTAGCACCAGCAGGAGTTACAACAGCAACTATTGCTAAATGGTTACCAATTAATATAGACGGGGTAAATTACTATATCCCAATGTGGACTTAAAATGGCAAGTGGAGATTTAACAGCAAGCACACCAGCAACTGTAACAACGAGCTATGATGTAAAAACAGCAGTAGACGCCCTAAACTTAGCAGCAACTACTGATAAAATAATGGTAGTTCCAATTCCAGGTAGGAATAGTTCATGGTTGGTGTTCAAAGTGGAGAGGGAAGCATAACTCTTTTTTTTCTTTTTTTAAAATGGCAAGTACAAGTGGAGAAAAGGAACTGAGGACAAGTTGGGACGAGCTTACAGCTAGCGATAGCACTAAGAGAGTTGGTCATAAACAATCCTTAGAAGCAGAACAAGGTAGTCTCATTCGGAGACAAAGAAGGATAGGCATAGATGGCAGGTAGAGGTAGACCTAAGAAAGAAGATGCCTTAGTTAGAGACCTCACTAGTGTTCCAAAAATAGCTAGTACAATTTCAAAAGATTATATTATTCCTAATCATTCTGGTTTGACTGGTAACCAAGATGCTAAAAATAAATTAGATGGTAGATACGTCAAGAAAACTGGCGACACTATGAGTGGAGATTTAACACTTCCTAATCTAACAGCAACAGGAGATATAGACCTAGCAGTAACGAGTGAAATAAAATTTGAGAATGGTTCAGATGATGGATATATAAATTTTAATGGGGATGATGAATTTACAATAGGGTCAAATTCTCAGGGCAATATATCTTTTACACAAACAGGAGTAGAAGTAAAGCAAAGTGGTTGGCCAGTATTTAGACCAGCGTGGAATAATTATATTTTAGGTTATCCCAGTTATGGTTGGGCAGAATTATATATGAATGGTCCGATAAAAAATAATGATGGTACTTCTTATGACGCACTCTTTGGTTCATTATCAATAGACGCAACAGTAGACCACACTATAACAGATAGTTCAGATGATTTAAAGATAACAAATAATAATAGTGATAAAGACATTATATTTAATATTAATGACGCAGGTACTACTCACGATTTACTAACATTAGACGCTAGTGTGGGTCAAGTGTTAATCAGTAATGATGACGAAATAAATTTATCAGGTAATGGTATATTCAAAGTAACAGGAACTTGGGGTGGAACTTGTGCGCCACTATACTTCCAACCAACTATGACGGGTGGTTTCTTAGGTTGTTATATGGTGCCTATTTTAGAGAGTAATAGTTCAGCTATTGGTTTTACTTTTAAACCTACTAGAAGTGGAACTCATGGAAATAATATTACTCTAATGAATTATGATTTAGGTGGTGCAGCTCACGTTGTAAACAATAATGATACTTACAACAGATACTCTGAGAGTGGTATCTCAGCATTCTATTTTGCAGCAGCAGCAGCAGATGTTTCTACTGTAAATATTACTCCTTTTACTTTTGGTGGCGCACCAATAACTATTTTTGATGGTGGTTTTGCCAATGTAGCTTATACTGATAAGATGATGGTATTCAATGGTGGTATGAATAGAGCAGGTGGTACTAATGGCTCTGTTACTCAGGTAGGAGTAGAGTTCAAAAGTTTTGGTACTCAAACAAACGCCATTGGTGGAACTGATAGTGTTATTGCATGGTTAGCAGATGGTGGAAACTTTAAACATAGATACGATTACTCAGCAACTTCTAGATTAGAATTTGGTGCAGGAGATGATAGTTCTATTGGTTATGATGGAGATGATTTGATTATAAAATCTGATGATGTTGGTACAGGTGGAATATTATTAAACTCTCTACCTTATGGAGAGATATATATAAATGATAATACAACAGCTACAACACTAGCAGCACAAGATACTTGGTATCAAGTAACTACGTTTGGTTATAATGGACATAGCCATAGAGCAACACCTGACCACACTAACGACCATATAACTATCTTAACAGATGGAAAGTATATGGTAAACGTTTCATTTTCTTGCCAGTCGGCACAGTCTAATGCTTATTATTTTGAAGTTTATAAAAATAATGGAGCAACAGGACACTCTAATTTAGAGAACGAAAGACAAACAGGAGTAGCTAATAAACCAGGGAGTGTTTCAATTAGTGGAATTGCAGACTTTACAGCAGGAGATACAATAGAATTATGGGTTAAAAGGACTGATGGTGGTGCAGTAAGTAAAAGTATCACATTAACTCATGGTAGTTTATCACTATTCAGGATAGGGGAATAAAAGATGAGAATAAGAAAAATAAATGACAATGAAGTAGAAGTTACTGAACAAAGGACAATGAAAGACGTTAATGATAATGATGTAGAAGTGTACGATGAACGAAATAAAGTCGTTTATGGAGCTTCTAAGCTTCAATCAGAGTTAGATGCAGTAAATGCACAATTAACGTTTCTAGGGGATGCTAGGGCTATTGCAGAGCAAGTCAATAAGTTAAATACTTTAAAGTCGAGATTAGAGACGATACAGACAGAGTTCTAGTCCTTGACAGGACGGGTCTATAATAATTATAGTAGTTACGCCCGTAAGGGCATTGCTATCAAAAAGACGCCTTCGGCTACTTATGGATTTCACTAGGATAGAATGACATAGATTGACAAGGACATACGAAAGGTTTATAAAGGTGCATACATACATAATATTACACAATAGACAAGGGCTATAAAGCTAACGTCGGGATGTGATAAATATGGAAAAAAGATTTTTAAAGGGCTTCTCATTAGATGCCGAGACAGTACAAAACATGAAGGATGCAACAATACTTATCAAAACAGCACGTTATGATAAGATGCGAGACTTCAACAACCCAGATAAAGAGATTGAAAAACTGGTTTTATTAGTAGAAACTAAAGATGGTCAAGAGTTAGACTACTACCCAAACAAAACAAGTCAAGACACAATCGCCAAGAAAGTTCTTAAGACTTTTGACTTAAATGAGTGGGAAGGAAAGACCTTGAGGTTATATACTGAAAGTCTCTTAGTTGGTAAAGATAAACGACCAGTTATTTTTGTAAGTGAGGATTTATAAAAATGATGACTAGAAAGCACTATAAGGCAATAGCTGATATATTAAATAGATTTGATACCGAAAGACCTTTTTTAACTCAGGACATGGTGTCAGCTTTATGTATATACTTCAAGTCAGACAATGAGAACTTTAACGCAACTAAATTCATGGATGCAATCTGGAGTGAAGATGGAAGCTAAAGCAGAACAGAGGGATAGTGTAAGCATTAAATGGGGGTCATCCCCCCAAGATGTGCTAAAGGTATATGGAGACGACTTAAACGAGCTTAACCGGAAGGTGTTGGCTAGTTTAGAATTAATAAAGAACTGTAATCAACTAAAAGAGGTGAACCAATGAAAACTAAGAAGATGTTTATAGGACATGTAGAAATATATTACTGTGATTGTGGCAATCAGTTGCATACTGAGTACGAACAACAAATAGGCATGTGTAGGTTTTGCCAATGATAGTTGAACAGGTGATATACATTGGTCTTATACTGTTGTGGGTTTATGCATGCTTAAGGGTGCTACATGAATAAGCAATGCATAGCCACCTGTCCACGTAATGGTGGAAAGAGATGTAAGAGCAATGCAATGATAGGGGACTATTGTACCACGCACTATTGGATACATACAACAGGTTCAAGTGCTGTTGGTATGAAGGTTAGACCCAAGAGGATACAACCACAGGTAAGCAAATGATTTGTGGTAAGTGCATGCATGGGATGGTAGAGAACGTTAGAACGTGGATATGTAGGCATTGTGGTTGTATTAAGTATAAGAGTTGATGCCTTAACACGCATATACCCCCTTACGCTTAGCTTTAAGTAGTGGCTACTCTAATAGAAGGGTAACCTTCTACATTGTATAAGTACATGAGTTAGTGTGAGCAGGGTTAGTGTGTGTGTAAGGTGTAGTTTCCTATGGAAGTATATTTCCAGTGGAGAATTAAGACATGCGTCGGCAGTGCCTAAGCACAGTTATCTCGCTTCGCTCGTAATAGTGTCCCACCCACCAACCCCTAACCACAGCTTACTACTAATACACTCACTATCGTTCGTAATGTGTAGTGTTGCGCTGTGAAAGCGCAGTAACACCATACATTGTGTACCTAGAGCGTGAATTGTTATCTTTCCGGTTCTTGTTCTTTTTGTTTTTGTGTGTGTACCCTTCCAGCCGAAAGATTTTATAATTAGGGGTACTATATATATATATTATATATAATAAAATAAATACATATTTATATATACTATACCCCCCCTACTTTTGTTACATTTGGAAAGTTCCAGTGGAAACGAAGGAGGGTAAGATGAAATCGAATACAACACTATCACTTGATGTAGAAGTTATCATTGAGTGTAATAAAAAGAAGGTCAATAAAAGCAAATTGTGTAATGAGTTTTTAAAAAATTATTTAAAATTAGAAATTAAAAATAAAAATAATAATTTTATAGATGAAGACATAATGATTGCTGAAGCTAAACTAGCAGACTTGAGACTAGAAAAAGATAAAAAGAAGAAAGCAGCAGAAGAAACTACAAAAGGAAGGATATTTGTAAAATGAGGGAAATTGAATGTATAGAAGGAGTTGGTTGGAAACTAATAACTGATGATGATGTATTCAAATGTAGAGCTTGTAATGAGATGATTGAAGGAGATGAGTTCTATCTAATGGCTGATACAGGTTATACTTTCCACAAGAAATGTGGTCTTTTCTTCAGATATCCAACAAATTATGAAATGTATAATGTAGTATCAGTAGAAAGGAAGAAAAGTGGACACATCACAGCTGGATAAGTGGCAAATTGATGTATTAGAGCATAAAGGCAGTTTATGCCTTCGTTCTGGTCGTCAAGTAGGAAAAAGTACTGTAATATCAGTAAAAGTAGGTGAATACGCTGTAAAACACGCTAATAAAGAGATATTAGTAGTTGCAGCAGTAGAAAGACAAGCTTTTCACCTATATGAGAAGATATTCTATTATTTGGAAGATAATCATCCAAATCAGATAATAAAGAAGGGAAAGAAGAAACCAACCAAGTCTAAACTACATTTAAAGAATGGTTGTATTATAAGATGTTTACCTACTGGCTTGAGTGGTCTAGGTATTAGAGGATATACTATCGATATGTTAGTAGCAGATGAAGCAGCTTTCATCCCAGAGGATGTGTGGACGGCGATTACACCCATGCTTGCTACTACCATGGGAGATGGGGGGAGTATTATCCTTTTATCAACACCATTCGCAGCTAGTGGATATTATTATGACTGTTTTAATGACCCAAAGTTTAAGTCATTTCACGTCAGTAGTGAAGATTGTCCTAGAATAGATAAGGCTTG
>Ga0233412_10001851_pt1 | contig 10627 bp, 8 predicted proteins | sample Na_anoxic_4_MG_FD_180667 | JGI IMG/M metagenome (GOLD analysis project Ga0233412, IMG submission 180667) | Seawater microbial communities from Saanich Inlet, British Columbia, Canada - Na_anoxic_4_MG | ecosystem: Environmental > Aquatic > Marine > Inlet | place: Canada: British Columbia... | reverse complement strand
CCTTACAATTAGGCTGACACATCATAACACAAGTTGTTCTATTTTCAAAATTAATTTTTAGATTCTATCCACTCATATATTTTAAGGAGGGCTTTTTGAATATCATCAACGACATAGTCGGCTTTAGTTGCCGATAGCTCCTCGTATGAAAAAGCTGTTGTTATCCCTATGCAGGCCATACCGGCCGCCTTAGCTGCAGCTATACCGCTTTTTGCATCTTCAAGGACAATACAGTCAGCCGGGTTTACTCCCATATTTTGTGCTGCTTTCAAGAATATCTCGGGATCGGGTTTCTTCCTGCTGACATCACTGCCGGTTATAAATGTATTAAAGAAATCTTCTTCAACGCCTATGCATGCTAGATTCGTCCTGACTTTTATAAGGTCGGCAGCCGAAGCAACTGCGATTTTACAACCTTTTCTTTTAACCGATGAAATTACATCCTTGACGCCGGGATAAACATACACCAGATCCCTGGCTTTTTCTACATAAAGCATGTATGCATAATCTTTCATTTCACTATCATACTCAAGTTCGTATTTACCGGCCACACCGCCAATGAACGCATCTTCGCCCATCCCGGTAAATTCCACAAAATCTTCTTTTTGGGGGTCTATTCCAAATCTTCTCAGTGACTCTATGGATGTGGTTTTCATTGCATCTTCAGAATCTACCAGCACGCCGTCCATATCAAATATGATACCAAGTTGCTCTTTCATAATTTTCCTTTATTCTTCGGGTGGACCGAAATATGAAGTTGGATAAGAGGGGCTCGAATCCCAGAATATCCACGAATCATATCCTGCGTCATATACAGCTTGTATCTGGGCTTGGAATTTATCAATTCCGTATTCAGTCCAGTATCCATCCGGCAGGTAGGTTGCTGTGAAACCCTGCAGATACGGACGCATGGTTGCTCCGTATCCTTCAATTTTTGATATCTTGTCTGCTGCAACGGCAAGGGTATCATATACGACCCCATATGGGTCAAGGTCAGGTTTCTCATAAAGAGTGCCGTTGATAATTGAACCGATTCCATTTCCCATGGTCCTTGTTGAAGAGTTTGCATAATGGGATGGATAAATCATAGGCGATATGACATCTATATTATCGTTGAATATTGAAATTGACTGCCCGATTCCACCTGCATCATAACTCTCTATGCATGTTATTCCAAAAATATCGGCTGAAACTACATGCCCGGCCAGCTGCTCGGATGCATATGTCACAAACCTGTGGACATAATATTCCCTTGGTTCAGTCAAATTGCTATAGTCAATCCCATGACCGTTGCCGGGGAATCTGACATAGTCAAACTGTACTTCATCGAAACCTTTTTCCAACACTTCCTTTGCGATCTCTACAATATATTTTCCTGCATCTTCATTAGCTATGGACATCCAGGTTGTTGATGAACTGTATGTGATTTCTTTGTACGGGGTGCCGTCAGTCTTCATAAGTGCCCAATCGGGATTACTCGCACCCACTATTTCATCTTTAAAGCATACAACCCTTGCGATGGCATATATTCCGTTATCATGCAGCTCATTAACCAGGTTTGTTGCGTTGAACATAGGTGCTATTGCCCCATATTTTGCAGCTGTTTCATTCTGTGAATCATACACAATATATCCTGAGTCGTTCTTAACATTTATAACAAATGCATTAACTTCAGTTTCATTTGCAAATTTTATCCATTTATCCAGCTTTGTACGGTCGGCGACATTCCCTTCCGATAGATAGATGCCTTTGACCACCGGTATTTCCTTTGGTTGTGTATCTCCCGGTGTTGGGGTGGGAATGGGAGTCGGCGTTGGTGTTGGTGTTGGCGTCGGAGTCGGGGTCGCTGTTGGCGTAACTGTAGGAACAGGTGTGGCCGTCGGTGTCGGTGACGGCGAAGCACTTGCTGATGGTGTTATTTCAGGAGTTTCTGTCGGTTCAGGTGTTGGTGTGGCCGTCGGTGTCTCAGTTGGATTTTCAGACCGCTCCGGACTAAAAGACGGCTTCGATGAAAACTCTTCCCCGGCTTCTATGTTGAATCCACATGATGCTAATAATGCGATTGCAAGAATGATTGCTATGATACTTAAAAACTTTTTCATTTGTTACTCCGTTCCCTAATAAGGGTTCCTGTCAATTGTACAATATCATAGCGCATTTTTCCATATGATAATAACATCCTCAACAGATCCATAACAAAGCTCAGGGAATAACATCTAAAATTTATAATGGTCGTCATTAATAGCACAGATGATATTTTATCCGGCGATGTCTCCCATGACCAAAGATTATCAATTTCTGTTTTAGTTCTCTATGTTTTGGTATACTATTATTAAATTGTTTTGTTAGGGAGAAACTATGTCTTTTGAATTTAATACTGTTCTATTTGCATTTGGATTAACTGTTTTTGCAGGACTTTCAACCGGCATAGGCAGCGCCATAGCCTTTTTTGCAAAAAAAACCAGCACTAAGTTCCTTGCTGTCGCATTAGGTTTTTCAGCCGGGGTTATGATATATGTTTCAATGGTAGAAATATTTTTCAAGGCTAAGGATGCACTTCAGGGAGCTATGGGAGAACGTGGCGGATATTGGGTTACCGTTGCTGCTTTCTTCGGAGGAATTGCATTAATAGCTTTTATTGATAAACTCGTACCGGAAGTTGAAAATCCTCATGACATGAAAAAAATAGGCAAGGTAGGAAATTTGGAATCCTCAGAAGCAAAAAGCAAGCTAATGAGGATGGGAATCCTGACTGCCCTGGCAATCGGCATTCACAACTTCCCTGAAGGATTGGCGACTTTCACCTCGGCTTTGAAAGATCCTTCCCTTGGTATTGCAATAGCTGTCGCAATAGCAATACACAATATCCCTGAAGGCATCGCTGTTTCAGTGCCGATTTATTACGCAACAGGAGATAAGAAAAAAGCCTTCCGGCTCTCTTTCCTATCGGGGCTTTCAGAACCCGTAGGTGCATTAATAGGCTACTTGATATTGATGCCATTTATGAATGATGTGGTATTTGGCATATTGTTTGCAGCAGTTGCGGGAATCATGGTATTTATATCACTCGACGGCCTGCTGCCTGCTGCGCGCGAATACGGCGATGCTCACCTATCCATTTATGGCCTTGTCGCGGGAATGGTAGTAATGGCTATAAGTCTTTTGCTATTCGTCTGACAGGTTATTTTTCCATCACACCTGACTCAATATACAAACAGGCTGACATATCTGATTAAACAGATGACGGCCTTTCTTTTTCAGAAGCCAGGTTTATGGTCAGTCAACTGAATAACTGATCAATTTTTATTGAATTATAAATAAGTCTCCAAAGAAAAAATTAAATTCATCCGGGCTGAAAGGCACAATGCCGCTGTCGGGGTAAAATGTCAGTTCTCCGAATACTGTTTTTCCTTCAACGGAATATAAGTCCACGCGGATGAAGGGGTAATCCCCTGACAAGACTCGTGCTGCTTCTTTCATTTCGTTGAAATTATCAGGTCTTTGGAAGTCTATATCCACACCGGATTTGCCTTTATAAGTATAAATCCTGTTCCAGTCCATATCATAAGCATTGTACTTTACGCCATCTTCAGAAAACCGTCCTGCACAGGCAAACACAACCTCGGGTTTTCCACCATAGCAATAAAATTTATAATCGATTAATTCACCGAATTCCTTATTTTCAAGATACTTCTCGCATATTACCCGTGGTTTGATATTTTTATAAGCCCACTCCCTGCCATGGTAATAGTGGTTGAGTTTAAGCCAGCCATTTACCTCTTTGACCAATTCCTCATTATCTGTATGAACAGCATTAACTTTTACTACATTCATCCCGCATCCGTGGGTTGCTTTTATTACATAAGATCCCGAAAGTCCTTTTAAATCATCTGCGGATAGCCTGGATTTAACAAAATACAACTCATTTAGAATGTTCCCAAGACCCATTTCTTCAACATAGCTTCTTACTTCAAACTTATCCGCCAGTATAGTCATTTCAGGCTTTCTGTAATACAGTTTATACCACTGCAGCTTTTCATCGAAAGTCCGGGGATTTTTTAAGTCCGGAAATTTCCCGTATGAGTAATAATAAAACAGCTTTACAAACAGACGATCCGGCAGGAACTTCAGAAAGATTTTGGGTATTATTTTTATTAATTTTTTTATATGTTTTTTCCTGATATTGCTCAAGATATCACTCTTTCGAGGATATCAGCTTCAGCTATTGCACTTGTCCTTGTATTTAAAATATACGTCTTAAATTCATTTCCCTTCAGCAAACAGCTGAATTCTTTGTCAATTACCGGAAACACAACCTCAACTTCAGTAGAGCTGTTCAAAGGATTAAATATCCTTACAACATATTCCTCCGTACCGCGGCCTTTCTTCATAGCTGATACAGTTGCTCCGCCGGATAATACTTCGACTAACCTTAATGGTTTTTCACCCCTGCCTGTGGGGAAGAATGACAGCAGCATCGGTTTTTCATTTACTGACAGCGCTTCTCTTTCAACTGATTCCATCCTGTTTGAAACTTCACCTGCATTGAAATAGAATTCAAAATCATGTTCCCCTTGGTCTATATAAGGCGAGAATCTGTCCTGTGGCATAATATGAGGATTCCTCACAGAAAAATCAGATTTACCGGCTGAATATCCCGGAGACCTGAGCATTGTCGCCCTAAGTTCGCCTTCAAGACAGTCGGAGCCATATGTTCCAGTGTTTATGAAACTGACGGCATGCGATGCATCGGATAATGTATTCCATTTATGGCTGACCATTTCATCGCCATTCATTAAAAGCTTTTCATTTCCATACGCAGTCTGTCCGATAAAGTCAGCATCTTTTAGAATTGTCGGGATAGACATCTTAAGCATCTTCATCTTTTCATTCCAATAAACCTTTATCGTAATTCTTATTTCGGTGCCATGCTTTGGTAAATAATACCGCTGGCATATGAAGGAATTATTATATTTCATGACCGCTTCAACTATCGTACGGACATCTCCGTCTTCTATCACCCTCACTGAATCAATGTCACCATCCAGAATCCCTGAAAAACGGCTGCCCTCTTCACGGCTCATGACTGCAAATTCTCCTTTTACATTTCGGAAACTCTTCTCTTTATGAGCCCAGCAGTTTTCATCATCATCAATAACCAGCGGCAGAAAGCCTTTTCCGTCTATATAATTAATGCCATTAACAATATATTTACCGACAGTGCCATCGCCGGCATTTATTTCAACTTCCAGCTCTTCTGTTTTGAAAGAAATAACGCCTTCTTCAATTTTAATCATCGGTTCAGGCTTCTTTTCAATCATTTCAATTTTCACATCGAACCTGTTAATAGAATTGGCTTCTAGTTCCGCACGGAATACGCTTCTTTTTCTCCAGTCCACATTAAAGTTCGATGATTCATGTTCGACCTGGCATGGGATTTTCACACCGTTTCTAAATACAACCGGCATGGAGAATATATTCCTGTTCTTATTTTGATCAGGTAACTGGAATTCGCACTCATATATACCATCCACTTTATAAGGATGCTGATTATAAGCAATAATAGGTATAGTTCCCTCTTCGGCTTTTTCCTGTCCCGAGCACAGGGCTATGAAAGCTCTGGTTTTCAACTTTCTTATTTCTTCAAGGGCATGTCCTGCAAGGTTCATACTGTATTTTTCAACTTCCGGAATTGATGAACCTGGAAGAATGTCATGGAATTCAAGTAAAAGCAGGTCTTCAACAGCCTTGTCTATTTCAACCGCCGGATATTCATAGTATCCGTTGATGCACGCATGTGCAGTCATTTTCTCAGCTGAATAGAGTTCGTTCTCAAGCATTCTGTGAAGCTTCTTGATTTTTATCTGAGATGTATAGCACCCTGTATACCTGGGATTCAGGATACCCGAATAAACAGGCAGCTTAGTTTCTTTCTTCTCTAATTCCTTAAAATAATTTTCAGGTGTGGAATGAATAATATTCCACTTGCCGTTTTCTTCTGCCAGCTTTGAAATTTTTTCATAATCTATTCTTGAAGGTCCGCCGCCGTGGTTTCCTATACCCCACAATACCAAACCCGTTTCTTTATCATTGTTCAGTTCTATCCATCCTTTTATCTTTTCATCGGCCTCACCGCGGTGCGATTCGTATGAATTGTATGCCCTGTGCATTGCAATTGTTGACCCGCAGAATCCTTCCCAAGCGAAGTCATCACCGGGAAGTTCAAGCATATCGGGTTCAGGACGACAGAACAAATAAGAGTCAATATTAGCCTTTTTCATTATTTCAACAAGGCCGCGTGTGTGGCCGAACGCATCAAAATTAATGGTTGTGGTCGGTTCTACACCGAATTTTGCCATGAAGTAGGTCTTACCTATCAATATCTGACGTACAAACGACTCACCTGACGGCATATTGCAATCCGGCTGAAGGTACCAACCTCCCATTATGTGCCATTTTTCTTCTTTTACAAGCTTCTGGATCCTGGTGAAAAGTTCAGGATCATGCTCCTCTACCCATTGATACAGTAAAGCTTCGTTATGATTGAATACGAATCCTTCATAATTATCGCAGAAGTCAGCAGCAACACGGAATGTCGAAAGTGTTTCCGCCACACCCTCTTCTATTTCCCAAAGCCATACAGGATCAAGATGTGCATTACAGACCAAATGTAAATTTTTCATAGATTACCATCCCGATTATTTCTGAAACCCATTATATAATTCAACGCAGATAAGTCAACATCAAGGTTTTTCTCTAACATTAAAATTGATTTATATAACAATATTTAATATACTTTTAATAATATATATATAATAGGAGATTTTATGAAACACTTGTTTATAATTAATCCAGTGGCTGGGAAAGGCCATGCGAGTTCATATATACCTGCTATTCACAATCACTTCAGGGGAAAGACAGAAGAATATCATATAGAAATCACTCAAAATCCAGGTCATGCCAAAGATATCGCCGCATGGTATGCGGAAAAAGGCAATTACAAGATATACTCTGCCGGCGGAGATGGGACACTTAACGAGGTGCTTAACGGAATGGCGGGTTCAGGTTGTTCACTTGGCGTCCTTCCTGCGGGTTCTGGCAATGACTTCATTAAAAGCATATATAAAAGCCGTGATTACGGAGATATTCTGGAAAAAACTATAAATGGCGATGTTACTCCCATAGACTGCGGAATAATCAATGAAAGATACTTCATAAACATAATGTCCGTGGGCTTGGACGCAGAAGTTGGATACTATTCCGGGATAATAAATAAAAAACTTCATCTTGCCGGGATGCTTTCCTACCTGCTTGGCATAGTCGTTGCACTAATTAAGGGTAAAATTAAGTTTCCTGTAAAATTAACATTTGATGATTCAGAAACTATTGAAACAAGAATTGCCCTTGCTGCATGCACAAACGGGAAATATTACGGGGGAGGATTTATCCCGGTTCCTACGACGGAGTTCAACGACGGTATTTTAGATGTGTGTTTTGTCGAAGCAAAAAGCCTTCCCGAAATACTGTATCTTATCCCTAAGTATATGAAGGGCAAGCATACTAAAATGAAGGGTGTCAACTTCCGCAAGATTGAGAAGATGTCTATCGAAAGTGAAGATGAATTAAAAATAAACGTTGAAGGTGAATTGTTTTTAGCAAAGAAGGCTGATATACAAATCAAAAAGGGATTCATTAACTTTATTATACCGGCGGAATAGTGCCATGGGTCTTACTTTTGGATTATCAAAACAGAATATCACCCCGGATTTTCCTACATGCCTTGCATGTTCTCAGCAGAAGGACACTCTTTTTGAGCGCATACATGACAATATATTTGTACGGTGCTCTATTTTAAATAACGACGGCCATTATGTTCTTATTATTTCCTACGACCTTCTTTTCCATTCACGCGACCTATATAATTTTGTTTATGATTATATATCCGGCAGGCTTGATATAGGCATGCCGGATATCCTTATAAATTATACCCATGACCACAATGCACCGTCAGTAATGGGATACAATAATTTCAGCGCTTCACCGGAATACGAGGAACTGCTGAAACGAAAGACAGCTGAATGCATTGACGACGCATTAGCCGAAATGGAACCGGGCATAATGGAATACGGAATCATAGAGGGCGACTGGAATATCAACCGCCGCAGGCCTTCACCCGACGGCATAATACTTGCACCTAATCCCGGCGGACCAAGGGACAAAAACATTTATGTCCTTAAATTAATATCGGGAACAGCCAAAATCAAGGGTCTAATAATTAACTATGCATGCCATCCGGTGCACTATCCTGACACGCTGGGACTTACCTCCGAATATCCCGGATACTTATGCAGATATATCGAAGAAGAACTCAAGGGATGCACCCCTTTGTTCCTTCAGGGAGCGGGTGCGGACGTACGCCCGCTGGGAACGGCCGAAGGCAGTCGATTTGCTCACAGGTCATTTGAGTTTATAAAATCAATGGCCGCTTCAATGAAGGATTCCTTAATGAGTGTACTCGACACACCATTATTCAGACCCATAGAGCCATCATTCGCCTCTGTTTCATTCAGCGTTGAAGTACCGACCGCTGACGAAGGAAGACAATACTTTCAGCAAAATAAATTAAATATTAATTTAAGCGGACACTTGAGACGTAACGCAGAATCTATTTATACTAATTACGATTCTATAAAGGAATCTTTCACCCTCCACTGCGGCATTATTAAACTCTCGGACAATCTTGTCATCGCTCATATGGGCGGCGAACCTGTATGCGGAGTTAAATTTGAAATTGAAAAATCCCTTATAGGATATGATGTCATATTTACAGGATACACGGATGCATGCGCATACATTGTAACTGACTCTATGATTGATGAAGACGGTTATGAAGTACAGTGTTTCCTTGAATATATGCATAAGGGAAGGATTAAAAAAGGAATTGACAGTATTTTAACGACTGCTTTTTCAAACGCTTTAAATAGGCTATAAATCATACTCCCTGCTGAGTTTTTCGGTAAATGCAGGCAATCCGAGAAGTTCCCTTACTTTTCCGACATCCGCATCATGCGGTTGTTTTTTTGAATCCAGAGATATAACGGCTGCAACACCTGCCGCTTCTCCCAAAGATATCATTGTTCTTGAAAGCCGGCATGAAGCTGCCGCGGTACTGTCAAATGACGAACCACGGCATGCAACCAGCATATTGGATATGTTTTGCGGCAGAATGCATCCATATGGGATTCCATATGGTTTATCAAGTATTTTAAGTCCGGGGTTGACTCCTCCATGGATATCGATAGGGTGGTCTGAAAAAGCAATTATTTCATCTCTCCTGTTTTGTTCCCCGAATCCTGACAACACATCATCCGCAGACAGGATATGCTCCCCTTTCAGCCGGTAGCTTTCTCGGATTCCTGTCATCGTATAAATCTCTTTAATTTTATAATTCCTCATAAGCGGTGAGTCGCTCTGCATTCTTCTCCAATGAAGGTAAACCCTGCCCCGGCAGATCATCAAAGCGTCTTTTCTATTCATCGCAAAAAATTCGTCACCGTCCATTGTCGGCAGAGGATTTATATTTAAATCACTGTTTGGATATGTATTTATGGAAGAAATTATACGGACATTGTCCAGCTTCTTTTCAAATGCTTTGTCTTTATATGGAGGACAATATTGCTTAGGAACAATATCTATTGAAGCATATACCTTTTTTTCAACCCTATATACCTGAGTAACTCCATTGATATTTCTACCTGAATTACCTGCTCCGAGTTCGGTTTCACATCCTGTCATTCTCGCAACAGTAATATCACCGGTACAATCGATAATAATTTTAGGCTTAAAAACATATTTTTTTGTATGCACCTCTGAAACTTTACCATCCGCTGTCTTTACACTCATGATTGTTTCATTATTATAGAAAGTAAAATTATCACCGCCTGCTCTGGAAAGCATTATGAGCATTTCATCCGCCATTACCCTTGGCTCGAATATGAAACTATTATGATTGTTTACCCTGTCATGGACGCCGGCAGCCCGTAGTGTATCTTTATATATATATTTATCATCAGGAGAGGCAATGGCATATGGTCGGGTTCTGAGAAGAGGCTTCCAGTTTCCTTTTAGAATTGCGGCTTCATTATCCAAAGCAAGCAGCCGACAGGCAAGTTCCCTGTGAACACCCGGTCCTCCGATACCCATTTCCCAAGCCGTCACACCTGCTGCGGTTGATGTTCCTCCCAAAATATTATTTTTGTCAATCACAGCTACAGTATAATTCCTGCCGCCGATAAGACACGCCGTATAAGCCGCCCCAAAGCCGGCTGATCCACCCCCCGCTATTAAAATATCAACATTAACAATATCTTTCATAAGAAATTCCTTGTACAATCATCCGACGGATGATTGTACAAAAAAGCGGCCAATCGGCCGCTGTAGTTTAAAATTTCATTGTCTTTCCTGTTTTTGACGACTCAACACACTTCACAATTACTTCAAGTGCCTTATATCCTTCATAACCGGATATAAAAACCGGAGTGTCATCAAGAATGTTTTTCACAAACATTGCTGAAACTCCTGAATCCGTCTGTTTTTCATTAGTCTGTATTGCACCTGTTTTTATTTT
>Ga0233412_10001850_pt1 | contig 10628 bp, 10 predicted proteins | sample Na_anoxic_4_MG_FD_180667 | JGI IMG/M metagenome (GOLD analysis project Ga0233412, IMG submission 180667) | Seawater microbial communities from Saanich Inlet, British Columbia, Canada - Na_anoxic_4_MG | ecosystem: Environmental > Aquatic > Marine > Inlet | place: Canada: British Columbia... | reverse complement strand
CATAACTGTGCTGACCACAATGTCTTTCTTTAACTCATTTTTCTCTTTCAGCATCTTTGCGCAAATCGTCAGAATCTGGTCGCCTGTTAGTGTTCGTCCGTTTTCATCAACGGCAATGAGACGATCTCCGTCCCCATCAAAGGCAAGTCCCACATTTGACGCTGTCTTCAAGACTTTATGTCTTAAGGCTTCCGTATGCTCTGAACCACAGTTTTGGTTGATATTTTTTCCGTCCGGATGGGTGAAAAGGCACTCTGTTTCGGCCCCCAGCCGGTCAAAAAGGGATGGGGCCGAATGATAAGTGGCTCCGTTGGCACAATCAATGACAATTTTCATGCCCTTAAAAGGTGTTTCTTTAGTAATGGTTTCCAGAAGAAAAGAAATATATTGCTCTACAGCATTGTCTAAAACCTCCACAGTACCCGGTTCCACATATCCTTCTTGCAATTGAGTATTGTCAGGAGAAAATATAAGGCCCTCGATTTCGGATTCCGCGCTGTCTGAGAGCTTATATCCTTCATGAGAAAAGATCTTAAAACCGTTATATTCATGCGGATTATGTGAGGCGGAAATCGCGATGCCGGACCCTGCGCCTGATTTTCTTGTGAGGTATGCCACTCCAGGTGTGGGAAGCACCCCTGCCAGAAAAACATTCCAGCCTTCAGAGATAATGCCTGATAGTAAAGCGTGTTCCAGCATTTCCCCTGATGCTCTGGTATCTCGACCAATCACGACGAAGGGGCTGTTTCCTCTGCGTTTATAGAAATGAACAATGGCACGTCCTAATTTAAAGCCCAGTTCGGGCGTGATATGATCCCTGTTACAAATACCTCTGATTCCATCTGTACCAAATAACTTACCCATTTCTATTGGCTTTTTGTCCTGAAGCTTGGCAGTTTATTCCACGCACGATTAGAAATCTCATCTACAAGCCTTTGAAGCCAGGTGGTTCCTATTTGTGCCTGAGCGTTATTAAGGGATTTAATGGCCATCAAATAATTCTTGCCTTTCCTGCTGATAATTTCATCTATAATACTCAAAAAAGCTTCTTTTTCAGGAGGGCTGCCTTTTAGATCCAGGCAATCTTTGAAGACATTCTGCATATCAGGCCATCTTTCGAAGAATTCCTGTTTCTTCAGAATAATTTTATCATGGGTACGGCCTGATGTAATTTTCTTGTAGAGTTCAATAGATTGCGGCATCCTGTTGGCTACCTCGCCAAATTTTTTTAGTCTTTCATCGATGCATTTGTGAAGTTTATCTACAGCCCCGGCAATTAAGGCCTTCTCCATGGGGCCGTTATCAAAAAATCTGGAGCGGACATCGAGATACCATCTTCGGAGTGCAATAAGGTTTGAAATATACTCGGTATTGAGGGTAATGATTCTTTTGATATTGGTATATAGCCCTTTATGGAAAGGCATGGTTTTAGAGAGAGCGGTGTGGCCGAGGAGGATCATGTCTTTTCTCATAATATCCTTGCGAACAATGGTTCCGGCAGCAACTACTGTTCCATAACCAATCCTGACGGGACCAGCCAGACCTCCCTGTCCTCCTAAAAAAATTGGAGGCTGGTTGATCATAACGCCTTTGGGGATGTCTCCAATCAGCGAAGGAGTGGCTTTGTCCTGGTGTGGAGTGTAATTAAAATGGATATAGGAACTCCCTACTTCACTGTGGTTCTTTTCATCTGTTCCGCCGGCCATCAGGCAATCGCAGAAGTTTATAAGGCTTCCGAGGGTCACAAAAGGCAGCAGGATAGTGTGTTTCAATCCAACTGTATGACTACCCCGGGCCCCTTCCTCAAGAAGGCACGCCTCCCGGATCTGAGCGCCAGATGCCAAACTGGCGCCTTCAAAGAAACATGAATCGTAAAAGACCCCGCCCATTAATTTGACATTCCTTCCAAGCTGACAGTTGTGGAGGGTTACCGGGGACTCGAACCCAAGTTCTACATTAGGCATTATCAGGGTTTCGGAACCATAAATTTTGCAGCCGGTATGAATGATCACGCCTTTTCCTGATATCCTGTCCGGAATAATGTCCGATCCGATCTCTACGCTTTCAGGGCAGGGAATACTAACACCGTTTGCCAGTAACTGTTTTAAAATGCGTTTTCTTTGGCCTTGTTCGCTCATAATTATTAATCCTTAAATCAGGATTAGTTGTTTTAACAGGGTTTGTTATTTCTAATAAATTTGATCAATCCATTTCAATATCACGATGAATCAAGGTTATTTCCCAATTTAGATTTTTGAAATGATCAACAATTCTTTCTGCGATAGTCACTGATCGGTGCCTGCCACCTGTACATCCAACTCCAAGGGTAACATATGATTTGCCCTCTTTTTTATATAGAGGAAACAGATATTCTAACAATGCTATATATTTTTCCAAGAACTGTCGGGTTTCCGGACACTTTTCCACAAATTGCTGTACCCTTGCATGTTTACCGTCAAGCTTTTGCAGTTCAGGGATAAAAAAAGGATTGGGGATGAATCGAACGTCAATTAGTAGATCGGCTTCAAGAGGTATACCATATTTAAAACCAAAGGAAACTAAATTGATCCGCATTATTTTAGTTGTAGTGCTGCGGTTTGCGTGTTGAACAACGACATCCTTTAGCTGGTGTATGGTGTGATGAGAAGTATCGATGATCTTATCTGAAATCCTCTTTAAACCCTTTAGCAGTTTTTTTTCAGCCCTTATGTTGTCTAACAGGCTGTTACTCTTTGAAACCGGGTGCAGACGTCTGGTCTGGCTGAATCGTTGGAGCAGGACCTCTTCAGATGCCTCCAGGAAAAGGATTTCCAGATTGCAGCTCTCTTGTCTTAATTGTTCAAAGATCTCCTGATAGTTTTCAACGAATTCCTTTTCTCTGAGATCCATGCACAGGGCCAATTTATATACTTCAGAAGCGCTACCCGAACGGAGTTCAAGGAATTTGGGCAGGAGAAGAACAGGCATATTGTCTACGCAGAAATAACCTGCATCTTCTAAGGCGTCTATGGCGGTGCTTTTTCCGGAACCGGACAGGCCTGTAATAATTATGATATTCAGATCTTTCACGATATTCCTAAAACCTCTTGCAAAGTTAATAGTGAGGCCCGGTTATATGGCGAGACAGTAGTAATATTTCCTATCTAACATGATATTTCCAAGGGGTATCCGTGCTCGTCGCATGTGATTGTTCGAAAGTCTTCTAATATCCGGAAAGTTTTTTTGAAAGCTCTTGAATAGTTGTTTTCATGGCTTGAAACTTTACCATGTTCTCCTCGGTACGTTGAGGCCCCTTACTTTTCCAGTGAGCCATCTCTTTTCCGGCCTTCTCAAGCTCTGCCCTCAGTTTCCGGTACTGTTTAAGATCATCATCGCCAAGTTGGGCGACACGAAACTCCTGAGCATTTGATTTCAGATCCACAATTTTCTGATCGAGCTCCTCAATTTTTTGCTTCGCAATCGAGACTTGCTGTTTGTGATGTTTTATAGCCTTGTTGCATTTCAAGAGCTGGTTGACAATACTAAGATACTCGGATTTATCTTTTGGGTTGAGGGTTTTTGAATACCTGGCAACCTCAGCAGTTCGATACCGGAAGAGCTTTGCCAGTTCCTCTATGAAGCTCTCGGGAGTTTTTTTCCTGCCTGCACTTAGTTTGCCCAGTACAGTCTTGGCATTGTCATCGAGCACAATGAAAGTCGGAAACCCGCTAACATTGTATTTGGTCTTTAGTACATTGTTTCTTTTGATATACTCTTGCGGGACGATTGTACTGTCTTTGGGGAAATCAATGAGGACCATCAAGATGTTGTCCTTCGCATAATTTTTCCAGGCCTGTTTGGAAAAAACGTTCTTTTCCATCAGTTTGCACCACTTACACCAGTCAGAGCCGGCAAAATTCAGTAGAATAGGCAGTTTCTTCTCTTTTGCGAGCATCTTGGCAGTGTCAAGATCCATGGTCCATTTGCCTGGTGTAGGGTTTTTAACGCCGGAATCTGCAGCAGTAAGACCATTTGAAACTGAAAACGCTATGATGCCAAGCAGAACTAATAGTACTTTTCTTCTCATTATTTCCCCGTTTTTTGTCGAACGCTCGTGTTATAATATAACCCTGTAGGCTAATGCATCAAGTTATATTTCAAGATACATGCAGGCCGGGATACAGATTCTGTGATGATTTCCAAACAACTAAATCATAACCTTTTGATATGAGAGAGATGTTTGGGGGCAAAATACCGGACACTATTTAGATCCAGTGATGGAGGATGAGTTTTTTCCGGGAAAAAAGGCAATCAGGCCGGTTGTCAGCAATGGAATTGTTGCCGTAAGGGCCAGAGCCGATCTAATCGAAACTAAATCTGCAAGTCTTCCTGTTAGAGGCGTCATCATTCCTCCTGTCCCAAAAGCCAAACCCATCATAAGACTTGAGGCCATAGCTTTGCCATTTGGGGCCAATGCCTGTCCCATTGTTACCCCGAGGGGAAGAGTAGCGAGAATGAGGAATCCTGTCAAAAAGGAGCAAAGATATATCCAGTTGCCAGGAAGAAAGAGTAAAAAAAACATACTTACCGTGGCCAGACTATGGGTTATGAAAAAGATTGGTTTGTATCCGATCTTATCAGAAAAATGCCCTGCAAAAAGTCCGCTGATCGCACCACCAACTGTAAATAGGGCAAGAATTGCCCCGACGGAAACCAAAGAATACCCGTCCTTAGAATACAATATCGGTATAAAAGTCATAAATGACTGACTTGCAAATGCCCTCAAAACCATCACAACCCAAATCAGGATCATCCATTTCCAAACCGGCCCGAAAACTTCTTTTATAGAAGAGAAAAATCCGTGATTACCGAATCCCTGGATGTCGGGTATAGGCACTGCTTTGAAAAGAAAAACCATCATAACCAAACCAATGATCATTGTATATGGTGATGCCTCAAGGCCGAATATTTTCACGAAAGAGGTTATGAAGAGAGGTCCGGTTCCAAAGGCCATTGTCCCGCCTAAGATGAAAATAGACATAGAGAAACCAAAATTATGTCCAGAGTAAGTGGGGACCATGCCCGCACATGACGGGTGAAACATGGACGAACCTATTGATCCCAGAGAAATGAAAATAAGCAGTATCAAGAAAGAAGGGGCTATTCCCGCAAGGGGGATAAAGACAATTGACAGGACGATGCCGCCAAGGACAAACAGGCGTGTCCGGTAATGATCTGCGATGTATCCAACTGAGGGTTGGACAACGAATGCCAGGAATCGGCTAATTCCCGTGATCAATCCTATCTGTGTCAGAGTTAGAGAAAATTTTTCTTCAAAGACCGGCAGGAGTGGATTTACAAAAGAGGCATAAAAATCGCCGGTAAAATGCAGCAGTGCCAAGGCCAGGATCACTTTTATGTTGGCTTTTGAATGTTCTATCGTGTTATACACAAAAGGCTCGTGGCCGGTAACTTCCCGTCAAAAAAAAAGGTCAGCCGGAATAGCCAACCCTTTGATAAATTAACTATATTTATTGGTAGGCCTGAGAGGGTTCGAACCTCCGACCAATTGATTAAGAGTCAACTGCTCTGCCAGCTGAGCTACAGGCCCTTATTCCTTCAACCATTAATCTCAAGGTATGGCGCGCCCGGCAGGACTCGAACCTGCGACCTACGGGTTCGAAGCCCGGCGCTCTATCCAACTGAGCTACGGGCGCCATAAGTGAGAAGGCATTTTTCTAACAGGAACGGAGTTCTTTGTCAACGGTATTTTTTAATGAATATCTGAAGAAAAGGCTTGACATGAGCGGGAATTTTGTCTAAAAATCACAACCTTTGAAAGTAAAGGGGAATTTCTTATGAAAACATTTGTTGCAAAAGAACATGAAATCAGCAAAAAATGGTATCTCGTGGATGCCAAAGATAAGGTCTTGGGCAGGATGGCAACACAGATAGCCACACGATTGAGAGGCAAGCAAAAACCTGTCTTTACCCCTCACATGGATGCAGGGGATTTTATTGTTGTAATTAATGCCGACAAATTGGTGCTGACCGGCAAAAAATGGGACGATAAGATCTACTACCGACACAGTGGTTATATCGGGGGATTGAAACAGATTTCTGCCAGAAAGTTACTTGAAAAGAAACCGGAAAATATCTTGCGCTTTGCCGTTAGAGGGATGCTTCCAAAGAACAGCCTGGGACGTCGCCAATTGAAGAAACTAAAAATTTATGCCGGTTCAGAGCACCCGCACCATGCACAACAATTAGAAGAATTGGAGGTTTAGATGGCAGAGGAAGTTTTTTTAGCCACTGGAAAGAGAAAAACGGCCGTGGCGAGGGTATATATGAGACCGGGAAGCGGCCAGATAACAGTTAATAAAAAACCTATGGAGCAATATGTCTCCCGGGAATCGGACAGAATGCTCATTATGGAGCCCCTGAAAGTTAGCAATTTGATCGATAAGTTTGATATAAATATTAATGTCAGGGGTGGTGGAATTCTTGGACAGGCAGGGGCTATCAGACATGGAATTAGTCGAGCTCTTGTTTCTGCTGATCCTGGTTTGCGGGATTCGCTAAAAAAAGGTCTATTTCTAACCAGAGATTCAAGAATGAAGGAACGAAAAAAGTACGGCCAGCCTGGCGCTCGAGCCAAATTTCAATTTTCAAAACGATAAGTATTCTTACCCATATATATTAATATTAAATTTCAGGGAGTTCGGTTGCGACTCCCTTTTTTATTGGGTAATTCCGTGGATGAAAAAAATATTAAACTAATCCTGGCCTATGATGGAGGCCGCTATCATGGATGGCAGCGGCAAAAAGATAAGCTGACGATCCAGGGGATTATTGAAGAAAAAATTCAAATAATGGTGGAAAAACCGATAAAATTAATTGCTTCCGGCAGGACTGATGCCGGAGTGCATGCCTTTAGTCAGGTCTGCAATTTTTTAACTATATCAAAAATTGGCCCTGAAGCAATCAAGAGAGGTCTTAACTCCCTTCTGCCTGATGATATCTTTGTGAAAGATGCAGAATATGTTCTCCCTGAATTTCATGCCAGATATAGTACAAGGAGTAAGACCTATGAATACAGGATACTGAACAGGGAGGCCCCGGATATCTTTCTTCGTAATTATCTCTGGCATATCAGGATGTCTCTCGATAAAGAAAAAATGGCAAAGAGTTTGGTTTCTCTGGTTGGGAGGCATGATTTTTCCTGTTTCAGGTCTTCCGGGAGTGGAAATACAAATGCTGTCAGATCAATCACAAGGGCGGAACTCCATGACCCTGAAGATGGACATTTTCGTTTTGTTATTGAGGCAGACGGTTTCTTGAGGCATATGGTGAGAAACATTGTTGGGACTGTGGTTGAAGTTGGTTTGAACAAGATCAGTATAGACAGGTTTAGAGAGATTCTTGCATCAAGAGACCGCCGGTTAGCCGGCAAAATGGCTCCGCCCCAGGGGTTATATCTTATGGACGTTTTGTATGGTTAGTACCTCGGAGGCAGTCCGAGAATGAGATATTCTTTCCAAGATCAAGAAAGGCGAAAATTATAACCACAGGAATACATTGAAGTATTTCGAGGATTATTATTTGAGCCTGACGCAGAGATTGGAGAAAATAGCCATTCTCGGACAGCCTCCTCGGGTGTAAAGCCCTGGATTCCTACTCCCATACCCCGGGAATTTTACTGCCACACCTGGGACAACAACTATTTTTAATTTTATTCTGTTTGACATGAAAACCGAACCGATCGATAAGAAGTTCCCCACATTTATGGCAGAAGGTATTCTCTCCTTCATCTCCAGGTAGATTACCCGCATAGACGTACTTCAATCCTGCCTCATATCCAAGATCTCTTGCCCGGTGAATGGTTTCGGGAGGGGTGGAAGGGATACCTGTAAGGCGGTAGGTTGGATGAAAACGGCTGATGTGCCATGGGATACCTGTATCGAGTGTGGCCAGGAATCGAGAAAGACCCTTGAGCTCTTCTGTGGAATCATTTAGTCCGGGAATTAACAGTGTGGTTACCTCCAGCCATATCCCCATCTTTTTCATGTTCTCGAGTGTCTTAAGAACCGGTTCCAATTTGGCCCCGCATTGTTCTTTATAGAACTTTTCACTGAATGCCTTAAGGTCTACATTTGCAGCATGGAGATTGGGGGATATTTCCTGAAGACACTGCTCAGACATATATCCATTGGATACGAACACATTTTTAAGTCCTTCAGGGACTGCAAGCCGGGCTGTGTCTGCTGAAAGCTCAAAAAAAATGGTCGGCTCGGTGTATGTGTAGGAGATTGTTGCTGAGTGAGTATTAACAGCCTCTTTTACGATCTGGTCCGGGGTCATATTTTCCCCAATGATCCTGTTATGGTCAGACGGTGTCTGTGAAATGTCTGCATTCTGGCAGAAAAGACATTTGAGATTGCAACCTACGGTTGCCAATGAATATGAGAGGCTTCCAGGCAAAAAATGAAATAAAGGTTTTTTTTCGATTGGATCGCAATGTCTGGCAATTACCTTTCCATATACAAGGCTTATGAGTGTCCCTGAACGATTTTCCCGCACATTACAGAGGCCTTTTCGGCCGTTTCCAATAACGCACTGGTGGCTGCATAAGAAACAGCGGACTTTTTTGTTTTCAAGTTTTTCATACAGGTAGGCCTCTTTCATTTCATTGAACTCCATTTTTGCAATATCAGGGTTGATCTTCAAGGGTCTTGACATCAATTAGAGGCTGGGCTGCCTTCTTGAGTTTAATTTTCAGAGGTATATTGTCTGTTTTTACCCTGTAGGTCATAGTTGCTGAAATGCCCAAAAAAGGCCCAAAAGGGAAGTGTTTCCAATTAGCAAAGCTTTTTTTGAAAGGTATGATTTTTTCAATAAAAGAAGGCCCTGTCTCGATACAACTCCAGGAGACAGGAGCCGGGCCATAAGCCCTCTGTAAAAGGGATGTTAACTGCCAGAGATTGAAAGATTTTGCATGACTAAAGAGGGGTTCGCCAAGATAACCCTGAAACCTGTTCTTAAACCCATTAAAGGAAAGGCTGTTTATGACACCTATGAATACCTTTTTACTGGCTACCCTTCCAGCTTCTCTCAAGGCCTGAAGGGGATCATCTAAGTATTCAAGCGTGTTGATGAAGACTACCAGATCAAATTCGTTATCATCGAACGGAAGATCTTCTGCCAGTGCTCTTTGAAGAGTGCAGCGGTGCCCGAGACGTTCTTTGGCCTTTTTTATCATATGGCCTGATGCGTCTATACCGCTCACATCCAGACCCAGTTTGTTGAAGATAAGGAGGTGGTTTCCGGCTCCGCAACCAATATCCAGAACTCTTTCCCTTGGCTTGGGATCAAGCAGGGAAAGGATTAGTTGTTCGACTGCGTTATCTATGGTCCTGCCCTGGAGCGAACGGCACCAGGAGTCATAAGAATTGGCAGTATTCTCATCAAAAATGAGACCCATATTTTCCCCCTACCAGGAGTACATCATAGAAAGAAATAACCTGTTAAACTATTAGCAAATTATTTATATCGATCGGGATAATGAGAGTAATCTTGAAAACGGCAATCATTTTGTGGTTTTTTGGTCTTTTTTTAAGGTAAATGTCCAAATATCATTAAGTATATATGCTAAGATGGCTGCAAGTATTATTGAAATAATATTTGATAACAGGTAATGCATATATTTTGAAAGAAGAATGGTGAAAAAATATTGAAAAATAATGGCAGCTCCACACGCAAGAAAATACTGTCCAGCCTGAAGAAAAACCCCAAAGCCCGATTTTCTGTCCCGGTCGCTCCATGTCCAAATGCGATTCCAGAAAAAATTATTTAAAGTGGCCACAAAAATAGCACCAGAAAGAGATAAGTGGAGACGTTTCTCCGGGGGACAGACATTTTTGAACAGAATCTCCTGATTAATATATAATACTGCCAAATTAACAATTGTTCCAGAAAAACCAACAGTTCCAAATTTTATGAAACGATGTCTAATTATGGACTCTATAAGGGGAATTGAATATATTCTGTCAATGAATTGTGCCACCCTATTAGGGATGAATTTTCTGTTCAAGAAACTCATAAGCCTTTCCAAGGACATCTTTAGGCGAAATTGATTTCAGACATAAATTGTCACCATCACATGGAGAATTCCGATGATTATATGCAGTAAGACACGGGGAACATGATAAAGAGCTATAGCATTGAAAGGTTTTCTTATCAAGAGGGCCATAAAGTGTTGGGGTCTCAGGCCCATACAGAATAATGGTTGGTACAGGAGTCATAGAGGCAAAATGGCCCGGGCCTCCATCATTGGTAATTAACAGAGATGCGTGATGAAATAGAATCATTAGTTCTCGTACTGACTTTGTATAGCCTGTTAAATCAATGCAGTCTTTATTTCTGCAATAATCCAAAATGACATCTGCAAGTTTTTTGTCCTCCTTCATCCCGATAATAGCCACAACATATCCCTGCCGGATAAGATCATTTGCAACAATACAGAAGTTTTCCAATGGCCAGGCCCTTATGGGCAGCAACCCGCCGCTCGGGTAAATGAGGGCGAAATTTTTACCCGAAATATGGGGAAAATCACCGGTTAATCTTTGCCATAATACTGCTGTTTCGTCTTG
>Ga0233412_10001849_pt1 | contig 10631 bp, 9 predicted proteins | sample Na_anoxic_4_MG_FD_180667 | JGI IMG/M metagenome (GOLD analysis project Ga0233412, IMG submission 180667) | Seawater microbial communities from Saanich Inlet, British Columbia, Canada - Na_anoxic_4_MG | ecosystem: Environmental > Aquatic > Marine > Inlet | place: Canada: British Columbia... | reverse complement strand
ATCCTGCGAGAGCTTTCATTAATAAAGGATGAGGAGATATCAGAAATTGACCTATATTCAGATGAATACTTTAAGCGTAAACAGGAGATATTGCAATATTTTCTCAGGAGGTTTTATTGCTCCAATCTAAAAGCATTGAAATGAACGGCATAGGGCGCGTGCTTCTTGAGCGCAGCAAACGGGCAAGGCGTTTGAACATCTCATTGAAGCCCTTTACGGGGGTTAGGATTGCAGTTCCTTACGGACTTTCATTTGAAAGTGCAGAAAAAATAGCCCTCAGCAAAGCGACCTGGATAAAAAGGCACCTTGCTAAAGTAAAGGAGATAGAGAAAAGGCAGGCTGCCATCTCAAATGACTTGCCTGAGATAGACAGGGCTTTTGGCAGAAAAAAGCTGACCCAACGCTTAAACGAGTTATCAAGGCTGTATGGCTTTACCTACAACCGGGTCTTTATCCGGAATCAAAAGACCAGATGGGGAAGTTGCTCTGCCAAAAACAACATTAGTCTAAACATGAAGCTTCTCAGGCTCCCGGAAGAGCTTATCGATTACGTTATCCTTCATGAGCTTGTCCACACAAGAGAAAAAAACCACAGTAAAAGTTTCTGGGCTGAGCTTAACAAATTCGTAGGAGATGCAAGGGCCCTGAAATCAAGGCTTAAGGAATACAGTCTTTAATCAAGCCAGTAAAAATCCACGTAACTCAAGTTGAAAATTCAGGGGTTTCCCGATAAAATCGGGATTAGCTACTTTGTGCTGGCAAATATGCACTCTTGATCTATGGCGACATAGAGTTCGCCCCGACTTACCGAGAGCAACGGTGTGCAGGTCTGGACTTCCGTGCAAGATCGGCCTATAGCAAGAATCGGATGAACTCCGCATTCGTCCCGGAATCGAAACATTCGGCAATATACCGCTTTTTAACCTTGAACCCTGCCTGTCCCGATATAATCGGGGCAGGCAGGCGTGAACCTTAGAACTTTGAACCAGTTACTATTCTTTTTGCAATAAAGGTTAAAGTATTTGGATGACAGTGCCGATTAAAATAGTAAGTATGTGGAGATTTCTTCTATGGATATTGTAATTGGAGGCACATCATTCGTTAAAATGGACTCATCAGAAGAGAATGCTGCACCCCCTGCCGGTAAAAACATAGTCCAAAAGGATCGACGGAAGAATAAACAGGATCGTAGGAGAAGTGTGAGGGAAAGGGTCTTTGTTTCTCTTTCTGTAAAGAATAATCTACGTGTTCTAAGAGATAGAAGAAAAGCCAGTTCTTAAGATTGATGTTATAATTTCTTCAATGTCCCTATAATTTCCCTATTCATCCTCATCCTTATACTCCCCTATTTGAACTGAAAACAATTAGTACAAAGCCCTTACACACACTCAGCACACCAAACGCTTATCATAATCAATATAAAATGCTCTGGCCAGCGGAAACCCCATATTTTCTTGAGTTTTACAGATATTTGATCTCAGCCTCGGAATGTGATATTTTTATTAATAGAGAATGTATTCTTTAATAAAATTGTATTGATAGCAACTATCAACTTTGGTAGGGGATAGGTTTTCAAAGTAAAGGGGGACGCAGAATAATCCAACCGAAAGGAACAAAAGGCAGTTTAAAATGTGATTTTCGTTGTTTACTAATTGTACAAATTTAAAGAGCACGTTCCTAAACAAATAACCCTTTCCATTCGGAAGAAATGGGCAAACAAATCAATGAACGACAGCCGATTGGTTTATTCAACAGAAACAGGCCGAATCTGCCCTGAATGCGGAAAGCCGGTTTCCGCATGCTCCTGCAAAAAAAAGAAGGCTCTTAAAGTCGATAAGTCGCCAACAGGCTATCCCAACGACGGGACAATCAGGATACAACGGGAAGTCAAAGGGCGTAAAGGTAAAATTGTCACAGCCGTCTTCGGTGTCCCGCTTGAAAACGAGGAACTACAGAAATTTGCCAAAACATTAAAGCGCCGCTGTGGTGCCGGTGGATCCGTTAAGGACGGAGTTATTGTAATCCAGGGGGATCACCGGCACACACTATTAGATGAGATCAAGAAACACGGTTACACCGCAAAGCTCGCCGGCGGTTAAAACGCGAGGAGAAGCGGTTCTGACCACCGAATCGGCACTGAATCATTAAACTTATAGGCGATACAAATGAACGGAATCGTCCGGGCGGACATCAAACCGGGAACGCGTGTTAAGATTGTACAGAAACAGAATCAGCGATCCGGAAAACTTACGGAAGGCATTGTCAAGGATGTTCTCACGAAATCCGCCACACATCCATATGGGATCAAGGTTCGTTTGGAAAGTGGCATTGTAGGGCGCGTGAAAAACCTCATTCCCTGAAGTGAATTTAGGGGCAAACCTAAACTATTAACTGATCATTATCTTGGGATAGGGTTATTTCGTCTGAAAAGTAAAAAAAGTAAGTTTTATTTTTCCGCATGCATTGGTGATAATCACGTGAATAAAACAGATAGCAGACACATCATCCAAGAAATTCTCGATCTTGCGGATGTTAGGATTAATGGAGACAGACCCTGGGACATCCAGGTTCAGAACCCAAAGTTTTATGAAAAGGTCCTGTCAGGGGGTTCTCTTGCCCTTGGAGAAAGTTATATGGATGGCTGGTGGAACTGTGAAGCCCTGGATCAATTCTTTACTAAAATCTTGGGCGCTAGATTAGATACGAAGGCTAAAAAATCAAAGCAAGTCATATGGGCTATTTTCAAAGCAAAGATAACGAATATGCAAATCAGATCAAAGGCTTATGAAATTGGAAAACGGCATTATGATATCTGGAATAAGCTTTTCTCTATTATGCTGGATAAAACAATGAACTATTCTTGTGGCTATTGGAATAAAGCAAGAAGCCTTGATAATGCTCAAAAGGCAAAAATGGATTTAATTTGCCGCAAGATGGGATTTAAGACGGGCATGAATGTCTTAGATATCGGGTGTGGCTGGGGCGGCTTTGCAAAATACGCAGCAGAAAAATACAATGTCACGGTACTGGGAACAACGGTTTCGCGTGAGCAGGTAGAGTTCGCCAGGAAGTCCTGCCAAGGACTCGTGTTAAGCCATAAAGTTTTCCGGTAAATATGAAATGAAAGGCTTTACCCCGACCTCATAAAGCCACGGCTTTAGTTCCGTCCCGAGTTTTTGTGGTCGGGATTGTGGTTGGTATCACGGTCGGGATGTCGTGCCACTAAGTCCCGTCATCGCAAAGCGAATCGGCGAAACTAAGTAGTGCCACGGGTTTGGCCTTGGGGCTCCATCGGCATCACAAATAATGATTGGTTTGTATTTCTCTTCACAGCAGCCACTTTTACCGAAAACTGCCTGCCAGAAACACGGCGGGTAAACTTTGAGCAGAAATTGGTAAATCTTTCACTCCCTTGCGAGCTGTACACATTGTCATTATCCTATTGTTCATGAATTAATAAAGCACCGATCAAATATTATTCTCCAGTCCCCTTTTTTTCTATTATCCCTCTCCTCACTCATCTATTCACTCTAAACAAAAAGACCACAGCATCCTAAGCTGTGTATGCCATTGACACACAATGGCAAATTCGATATATCTCTGCCACGGAAAGAGAATATTCGATATCCTGGCAATTTAATGGCATAAAGAGAGAAGGATGATAAGAGAACAACCCGCATACTTACTGGTGAAAGATCGATCTAATCTTAGCCGCATAGCCGCCGGACTTAAAAGGGAGGCGTCGATAGGTGTGGATCTCGAGGCTGATTCCATGTTCCACTATCGGGAGAAGGTCTGCCTCATCCAGATCTCCACACCCTTGCAGGATATCCTGGTGGATCCTCTATCTTTTGATGATCTCTCACCCCTTTCTCCGGTCTTTGCAGACCCGAATATTCTAAAGGTGTTCCATGGAGCCGATTATGATATACGCTCCCTGTACAGAGATTTCGATATTGAAGTGAACTCTCTCTTCGACACCCAGATTGCGGCAAGGTTTCTTGGGATCAGGGAAACTGGTCTTGCCCGCCTCCTCAAAGAGAGGTTGGGAGTGCTTGTTGAGAAGAAGTATCAGAAAAAGGACTGGTCAGAGAGGCCATTGCCTGCTGCCATGCGTGCCTATGCGGTTCAGGATAGTTCTCACCTCCTTTCCCTCAGCCGGATACTGAAGAGAGAACTGCGGGTCAAGGGCAGGCTTTTCTGTGTGGAGGAAGAGTGTGAACTTCAGAGCAAGGTGCGCCCTGCTCCTCCGAACGGTAATCCGCTCTTCCTGAGATTCAAAGGAGCCAGTATGCTTGACCCCAGAGGCCTGGCAGTACTGGAATCGATCTTGCAATTAAGGGACGATATGGCCAGACGCAGGAATCTTCCCCCCTTTAAGATCCTCGGAAACGAACCGATCATGGAGATCGCGGAGAGGAGGCCGGTGACCGAAAGAGACCTTGGGCGTATAAATGGATTGAGCGCCAGGCAAGTAAGCAGGTTGGGCCGTTCCATCCTGAAAAAGATAGATGAATCCATAAAGCTGCCGGAAAATGAACTCCCGGCATTCCCCAGGACTACCCAAGAGAAGATCGGTGCCACGGTGTCAAATAAGGTAAAGGCCCTTAGGGAGTGGAGGGAACAAAGAGCAAAAGAGATGGGCATCGATCCCTCTCTTGTATGCACAAACGCCCAGATACAGTCTCTCGCCCTTGCATGCCCCAAAAGTCTGAAAGATCTGGAGCACATCGATACCATAAAGGCATGGCAAAGAAGGCTATTTGGCAGCGAGATCTGCTACCACCTGAAGGGCATTGGCTGACCCCCTTAGCAGGTGATCGCAACGGGGCAAGCCTGCTCTTGGCTCATGTTTTTTGAAGGGAATTTGCGGCTCAAATCTTTACTGACAATTTGTTACGTTTTAAAGATAAAGGTTATTCATCCCTTTTTTGAATGACGCTCCTGGAGGGGTGAGATAATCAAATCGACCGAGGTATGGGCATAAGTTTTAGAAAGGAAGGCCGTTCCTTGTCAACGGTTGAAACTAACGGGCATGACTCAGATAAGAAATTTTAGCATCATCGCTCACATTGATCACGGTAAATCCACCCTGGCCGATCGTCTTATTCAATATACCGGCCTGGTCAGCGAACGGGAATTCCGGGATCAGATCCTGGATACCATGGACCTGGAAAGGGAAAGGGGTATCACGATCAAGAGCCAGACTGTGACCCTCCCTTATACCGACAGGAGCGGCCAGGAATACGATCTCAACCTGATCGATACGCCGGGGCACGTGGATTTTTCCTACGAGGTCAGCCGCTCCCTGGCCTCTTGTGAGGGAGTGCTGCTTCTGGTGGACGCCTCCCAGGGGGTCCAGGCTCAGACCCTTGCCAATCTTTATATGGCTATGGAGCATGATCTGACCATCATTCCGGTCATCAACAAGATCGACCTCCCTTCCGCGGATGTGGACCGGGTCAAGGATGAGATTGAAAACGAACTGGCTTTGGATTCGGACCAAATTATCCTGTGCTCTGCCAAGGAAGGGACCGGCATTGAGGACGTTTTCGATGCCATTGTGAGCCGGATCCCCCCTCCTGCCGGGAAAGAAGAGGACCCCCTGACCGCCTTGATCTTTGATGCAACCTATGATCCCTTCCGGGGGGTCATTATCAGTTGCCGGGTCTTTGGCGGGGCATTGGGCCCAGGGGACATCATCCGTCTGATGTCTAAGGGCGCCGTTTACAGGGTAGAGGAGGTCGGATGCTTTCGCCTGAACAGGGAACCCCGTGACAGGCTTTCTGCCGGAGACGTGGGGTATGTCATATCCGGAATAAAAACCGTGAGTGACACCCGCGTGGGGGACACGATTACCCTGGATGGCCGGCCCGTACCTACGGCCCTCCCTGGCTTCCAGGAGGCCAAGTCGGTCGTCTTTTCTTCCGTATACCCCATTGCCTCCGACGACTATCAAGGGCTTGTGGAGGCACTGGAAAAGTACAAACTCAATGATGCGGCCCTGACCTACGAAAAGGACTCATCCGCGGCCCTGGGCCAGGGATTTCGGTGTGGTTTTCTCGGACTCCTCCACCTGGAGATCGTACAGCAGAGGCTTGAGCGGGAATATGATCAGTCCTTTATTATGACCGTTCCGAGCGTCCAGTACCGTTTCACCCTGGAGGATGGACATTGCCTTTCGGTAGACAACCCCCAGTATTACCCCGATCCCACTGTCATCAGGGGCTCCGAAGAGCCGTTCATTCAGGCAAGCATCCTGATCCCGGAGCGCTATATGGGGGCGGTTATGAAGCTCTGTCTGGATCGCCGGGGCGAGAATTCTCGTTTCACCTATCCTTCCCCCGGACGGATCGAGATCCGCTTTGACATGCCCCTGGCAGAGGTCATCGTGGATTTTTATGACAGGCTCAAGAGCGTTACCCAGGGATACGGATCCTTTGACTACGACTTCATCGGTTACCGAGAGAGTGATCTGGTGAAACTGGATATCCTGGTCAACGGTGAAAAGGTCGACGCCCTGTCCATTATTGTCCACAAGGATCGGGCCAGGGAGTGGAGCGTGCGTGCATGCGACCGACTCAAGGAAGAAATTCCCCGGCATCAATTCAAGATCGCCATACAGGGTGCCATCGGCGGGAAGATTATTTCCCGGTCCACTGTCTCCGCCTTTCGCAAAGATGTCACAGCCAAGTGCTATGGCGGGGATATCACCAGAAAACGAAAACTCCTGGAAAAACAGAAAAAAGGAAAAAAACGGATGAAGATTGTCGGTTCGGTCATGATCCCGCAGAAGGCATTTGTGGCGGTTCTGAAATCGGAAGAGGAGTGAGATGGACCGGCCGGGCCTGTATGTCCATGTCCCGTTCTGCCGGACAAAATGCCCCTATTGTGATTTCTATTCCGTTACCTCCCTTTCCCTGGTTCCAGCGTGGCTGGATGCCCTTCAACGGGAAGCACTCATCTACAGGGACCGTTTTGGATCCTTTGACTCCCTCTATCTGGGTGGCGGAACACCTACAATACTAGGATCCAGGGAACTGGCCCGGTTAATGGGGGTCCTTTTTCAGAATTTTTCCTTCTCACGGGACCCGGAGATCACCATTGAGGCAAATCCGGACGATATTACCAAAGAGAAAACGGCTCTGTTTCGAGACCTCGGGTTTAACCGGATCAGTCTCGGGGTCCAGTCCTTAAATGAGAAAGAGTTGCGATTTCTTCAAAGACGACACAGCGCAAAAAAGGCCGAAGAGGCCATAGAAGTGATCCGGACCTCCGGCTATACAAACCTGGGCATCGATCTTATGTACGGATTGCCCGGCCAGGATGAATCGGTATGGATGGCCACCCTGAGACGAATCGTAGGGTACAATCCGGCCCACATCTCCTGCTACCAAATGACCATCTCCGAGGGGACGCCCTTTTACAGTATGCTCCGACAGGGGCGCATTCAAGCCCCCGGTAAGGAGCGGGAAAGGGCCTTTTTCCTCCTGACGTCCGCCTACCTGGAAGAAAACGGATATGTCCATTACGAGATTTCCAACTTTGCCAGGGAAAAGAGGACCATGTCCAGGCATAATATCAAGTACTGGCGCCATGTCCCCTATTTGGGGCTCGGGCCGTCGGCCCACTCTTTTCTCAAGGGACTCCGGTGGTGGAACCTGCGATCAGTTGACGGATACTGCAAGGCCATTGACTGTGGGAGAAGGCCTGTTGAAGACAGTGAACAACTCACGGAGGAGCAGGTCCGTCTTGAATCTCTGTTCTTGGGTTTTCGAACAAGGGAGGGCGTCAAAAAAAACCTCATTGAAGGCACCCCCGGTTCAGACAGGGCCCTTAGGGAGATCCGATCAGCGGGCCTCGCGACCATTCAGGGAGACCGGATCATTCCGACCCGGGAGGGGTTTCTTATGGCGGACAGTCTGCCCCTCCTCTTTTCCCATTAGCCCTTGCGAGTACCTTTGAACGATGTCAATTCATTACTCTTCAGGTTTTAGATAATCACTGTTTTTTTTATGATACTGACAGCTTCCTCAGGAGTGTCCACGAGACGTAAGAGGTCAAGGTCTGATTTTGATATAGACTTCTCTTTTATCAAGGTTTGTTTTATCCAGTCAATCAGGCCTTTCCAGTAGCTGGAATCTATAAGAATAACGGGAAAGGATTTTATTCGTTTGGTCTGAATCAAGGTGAGGGATTCAAAAAGTTCGTCAAGGGTTCCAAAACCTCCGGGCATGATGATATAGGCTACCGCATATTTTACAAACATAACCTTTCTGATAAAAAAGTATTTAAAATCAAGTTGTACATTTGCATATTTGTTGGGTTTCTGCTCATTAGGAAGATGGATATGGAGCCCCACAGATTTTCCACCAGCCCCCGTAGCCCCTTTATTGGCTGCCTCCATAACTCCAGGTCCTCCACCAGAAATCACATTAAAACCATTTTCTACCAACAATTGAGCGACATGTTCTGTGGTTTTATAGTTGTGACTGTTGGGATGTGATCGGGCTGATCCAAAAATAGTCACGGCTGGATATACTTGGGGCATGACATCAAAGCCCTCCACAAATTCTGCCAGGATGTTAAACATCCTCCAGGTATCATCTTTTTTTAGGTCATCAACAACATACTGTTTCTCATACATGATCTCTCACCTCTAAGCCATTATAGATAGTAATGGCGTTAATAAATATTTATCGATCATTTTAAACAGAACTTTAAAAATATGATAGTTTCAAGGGATACGGCTGTCAAGGAATAGCTATAGCAATCTGCATAGGCTTATAGTTTCGTTTATAAGGAGAGCATTTTATTCAGGAAGGATTTCCTGAAGCTCTTCCTGGATATATTCAAGCTTACTCACATCCTCATCAGTGATTGTTGCCTTTTCATCTTTTTCTGTAAGGCGCTTTTTCAATTTTTCTATTTCATGTTCCAGATCAATGACTTTGTTCAACATAGTTTTATTTATCTCTATAGGCATTGCCTCGGTGGGCACTTCCCCTCGGAGCCTCTCCCTGGCTTTAAGCACCAGTCTTTCTTTCCATTTGGGAACATGAGCCTCCATCCCAAATTTTTCACGGATCAGTGTGGCCAGTGTTTCACTAGCTGTAGCCTCTCCATGGACGACAAATACTCTAGGGCGAGGTTCGGAGAAATGGCTTACCCAACCCAGAAGGTCTTTCTGATCTGCATGGGCAGAAAATCCTCCAATGGTGAAAACCTTGGCCTTTACCGCAACATCTTCTCTGAAGATTTTTACCTGTTTATTTCCATCTACTATCTTTCTTCCTGTGGTTCCCTGAGCCTGGAATCCTACAATGATAATACTTGCTCCAGGGCGCCAAAGGTTATGTTTGAGATGATGTTTGATCCGGCCTGCGGTGCACATCCCGCTCGCAGCAATGATAATAGCGGAACCGGGAGTCTCATTGATGGCAATGGACTCTTCAGTAGTAGGGGTGAAGTGCAGATTTGGCATATCAAAAGGATCAAAGCCTTGATCCACAATGGCCCTGGCCTGCTCATCATAATATTTTTTGTTTTTACGAAAGATTTGTGTCGCTCGAATGGCGAGGGGACTATCCAGATAGACAGGAATATTTGGAAGGATATTATCCCTATAGAACTCACCCAGAAGGTAGAGTATTTCCTGAGTCCTTTCCAGAGCAAAGGCTGGAATGATAACCTTTTCTTTATGTGATAAGGCATATTGGATAGCCTCTAAAAGTTCTTTCTTGCTATCCTCAAAAGGGCGGTGCACTCGGTTACCGTAGGTGGATTCAATAAATAGATAGTCTCCTTCGAAGATTTCATAGGGATCTTCAATAATGAGTTGATTTTGTTTGCCCAGGTCCCCTGAGAAAACGATCTTTGTTTCCTCATTCGCTTCCTCTATCCACAGCTCCACAATAGAAGAACCAAGAATATGCCCCGCATTTCTCAGGCGTGCCTTTATTCCCGGTTCAACGGTGATTATCTTGTCCCTTTCCGTTGGGGAAAGATATTGTAAACTTTGTGTGGCATCCTTCGTTGTGTAAAGGGGAAGTATTGCCTTTTTACCCTTTCTTTTATCTTTTCTCGTCTGCCATTCGGCATCCATTTCCTGGACATGCGCTGAATCAAGGAGCATAATTTGGCATAGTTCCGCTGTGGGTGGAGAGGTGATAATCTTTCCTCGAAAACCATCCTTTACCAATTTGGGTATTCTTCCGCTATGGTCAATATGAGCATGGGTCAAAAAAAGGGTATTGATCTGTGTAGGATCAAAGCCCCAGTCTTGCCAGTTGCGCAGTTCTATCTGTTTCCCACCTTGAAAGAGGCCGCAGTCAACAAGAACTTTTTTGCCCTGAGAATTCTCAATGAGATAATTGGATCCGGTTACTGATCCAGCAGCACCCAAACAGGTTATTTTGATCATATTTTGTTCCCCCTTTTTATAGTTACATTATACAAAACATAATCTTATTTGGAATAAATGTAAATGGTTATGAGATGAGCGCTGAATATTCGATAAAATGAAACCACTTTTGGCTGATAACCATAGAATGGTGGCACAGAGGGCCTCAGAAATCCATGCTTTAATGAGAAATGCCGATGCATAGGTAGGTATGGCAGAGATTTTTAGC
>Ga0233412_10001848_pt1 | contig 10632 bp, 28 predicted proteins | sample Na_anoxic_4_MG_FD_180667 | JGI IMG/M metagenome (GOLD analysis project Ga0233412, IMG submission 180667) | Seawater microbial communities from Saanich Inlet, British Columbia, Canada - Na_anoxic_4_MG | ecosystem: Environmental > Aquatic > Marine > Inlet | place: Canada: British Columbia... | reverse complement strand
CTTAATCCCGTTGGTAACATCAATGTAGGTCGAATCACTCTGTGAGTTCTCTACCGTAACAACACCGTCCTTGCCAACCAGCTTGTATGCCTTAGTGATCAAGTCACCAATCTCTTGGTCGTTGTTAGCAGAGATCGTTGCAACGTCCTTCATGTTTCGACTCGTTAACTTTATGCTGTTCTTTGATAACTCAGCAATGACCTCGTCAGTCATCTTACTTATCTTACGAAGAACCTCAGTCTTGTTGATGTCATTGTTGTTCGACATCTTCTTGATGCCAGTCTTGCACAACGCCTCCGCAATTACGATAGATGTGGTCGTGCCATCTCCTGCTATTGTCGCTGTGTTGTCAGCAGCGTCTCGCATCATCTGAACCGCCAAGTTCTCAACTGGGTCTAATAGGTGTACACTCTTAGCAACCGTCACACCATCCTTGGTAATGGTGATGCCCCTTAAGTGTTCTGGTGACTCTATCAAGACAGTCTGACCATTTGGCCCTAACGTGCTCTTGACAGCCTTTGAAATTTTTGATATGCCAGAGATTAACTTGTCTCTGCCCTGTTCGCCAAAGAATAGATCCCTTGGACTGTATCCCATTTTATTCATACGCTTAAATTTAATTTATGCAAATATAATAATTTAAAATATAGTGTACCAAGAAAACCAACTTTTTTCTTCTATATATATATATATATTTATATAGGATATATTATTTTTTTTTTCTTCAAAAATCATAAAAAAGTTGGTACAGTTGGTACAGAGTTGATTACCAGATATTTACGTGGTACAAAGTTGGTACAAAGTTGGTACAGTTTGGTAACATATAACAAAAAAAAAGGGAGGTCACCCTCCCAATCTATAAATTAAACCAAACTACTTGTCGTTTGGATACATCATCTTCTCAATCTGTTCAGCCATTATCTTGGCGTCTACAATCATTGAAACCTTTTCTGCTCGCTTCTTTGCCTTGTTGGCCTTACCCATTTCATACAAACCAATCATTGGCTCGTTGTACTTTTTCATTTTCATAATTAAACCTTTTGAAAGTAAATACTTATTAACCCTAAGTGTATCGTAAAGACTTTTACCTCATTGTAGAACTCAAAGCCTAAAACGAAACCAGTGCTTATCCCGTTTGATATTGTTATAACCATATGCAAATATAATATTTTTTTAGATATATGTAGTGTTTGGGTAATATATACATTCTACGCCAGCCGCGCCAAAGGGAAACTATTTTTTTTTCGAGCATGGGGGATGCCTTTTTTATGTTTCCCTAGAAAACTTTTGGCGATTTTATTTGTTATGCGCGCATAGTATTTGTCTGCTCCCTGTCATCAGCTCCCTGTCATTCTTCATCATCATTAGCTCCCTGTCATTGGATCGCTTTACTCCCTTCGCTTCGCTGCTCACTGTCGTGAGATCCGAATCAAACAAAATTTTATTTATTCATCCGAAGATCTTTGGTTATACCTCCCACTAAAAAAACAATCCTAAACAAAATGCCTAAAAAAAAGTTATGCGTGCATAATAAATTATTTAAAAAAACATCATTTTCTGTGTATAACGCAAAAAAAACTTAAAAAAATATTTAATTGATTATCAGCGAGTTACAAATTATTTTTAAAAAAAGTTGTGTAAAAGTTTGGTAGAACGAAACATTGTCCTTATATTTGGCTTGTCGAATGAAACAAGTGAGTTTTAGACAATGTACTGAAAAAGTAATCTTATATATGTAACGGCGAATGCTTCACTACGTATCCATAAGAGGCGCCTAAGAACAGACAACATGTGAGGACATGGAAAAACGGGGACACTAGGATAAAAAAAAGTAGTTAGACATTGAAATCTTGAAAGACGGAAAACAATAATAAAAAGCGGAACGTCAGCCGTAAGCAAAGGAGTAAAAAAATAGTCCGCTTTATGCGATGTGGACAATAAGCTAAACGCATGCCCATTGAACGTATGGACGTTATTCAGAGCAATACTGACAATGGGAGCTAACTATAAAAATAAACAAAATGAAAACTAATATTATAAAACCTTTAAGCCAAAAGCAAGTAAACGAGATGAGTAAAGTAGAAAGACAGATTGAATTAGATAGACTTGAAGATATAATGTGTAATATAGACTATACTACACCTGAAGGGAATTTACTTTATGAAATGTATGCTGAAAGTGCCAATCAAATAATAAATAAGCAAAACAAAGAATACTAAAAAAAAACAAAATGAAAACAAAACAAACAAACATCCAAACAATTGCATTATATGCAGTCTTAACATTAATAGTTTTAACGGGAATAATAATTGGGGGACTTGAAGCATGAAATCAATAAGAATAATGGCACTAGAGATTAAAATTAGTGAGCTAAAAAAGGAAATCGAAAATTTAAAAGAACAATTAAAAAAATAAGTTATGAGATACGAAAGTTTAAACAGAGACAAAATGACGCAAAAGGAATTGAGATCAATATGCGCAGATTTACAAATTGCGATCAATTGGGGATTAGACTCAATTGTTGTAATAATGAAGGATGATACAAAGGTAAATTTAATTGACATAAGCGATCACAGAGAATACTACCAAAGAGGTGTTGAAACGCTTTGCGGATCAATATCTAATGTGGGCACAAAATTAAACAAGGTTAACTGACGAGGATTTAATATCCGAAACGCTCTTCGGAGCGTATTAATCAAAACAAAACAACATGAAATTAGAGGGAATTTATTGGAATAAGTCAAACAACAAAGTTTACTTTGTGAACAGCGTTAAAGATGGTGTAGTTGATTTATCAACGGTTGAATGTAAACATCTTTGGCAAGACAATATGGCAATGCTAAAGGTTTTAGACGATCACATTAAACTAGATTCTAAAATTGTAGAAAATTTTTATCACTGTGGTGAATATACGAGACAAGAAATAAACAATTAAAAAAACAAAACAACATGAGAATTTCAAACATAGCAAACAAGACATGGTTTAACTACAAAGTTAACCATATGAATGATGAAACATATATGCTTAGAAGGAATGTAATGTCAGTGATATATGAAGCTAAGAACAAAGGATTTAAGCTACCGAGAATTGAAGTAAGAATCGTTTCTGGAGGAGACAAAGAGATATGTGGCTATGCTTATTTGAATAGTAACGTAATCCACATTACTGAGAAGTATTCAAAGTATGATTATAATACATTAACTGCATTGGTATTGCATGAAATTGTACACGCAGTAACTGGATTTATGCATGATGATAAGTGTTACTTAATGAATCCATATCTAAGAGTAAAGCCAGATTTAACCAAGACATGGGAATCGTTTGGTAAGTACATTAAATAACAAAAGGGGGTGAAATTCCCCCATTTAAAAAACAATTAATCAAAACAAAAACTAAGATGATAACACTAATAATATTTAACACAAAGTATCGGAAGGTAAGAATCCAAAGGGAATTCAAGAACAAAGGTCACGTTGAAAACTATATTGCACTCATGCACAAAAGGTATGGTTGGATGGTTGACGAATTATATTACTAAAAAATTATGAAAGGACATTTTTTAAACATAGGATTGGAAATAGGTGTTGACAACCTGACTAAAAAAGTTGGTGATAATTTACCACATAAAACAGTATTCAGTCAATTGTCAGATATCGCAAAAAAAATAGTGATCATCACTGATAGAAGTTTAGTAGAGGAAGATACAATGGTTGTTGAATTGATAAGACCCATGGATGATTTCTCTATAAATTATCTGATAAAGGTTTTTGGTCAGAAATCAATACCATATCTATCCAATGGTCATGGTCGTATGTATGGATCAAAAGATTGGGGATGTTTCAATCCATATTATTTTATTATGATTGACGGCACTAGGCTGTCTGAACAAAAACTAAAATAAAAATTATGAAAACAATAGCACAACAATTAAACGTTAAAGATTTTCCATTTGTAATAAGAGACAAAAACAATAACCTAATTTATCATGAAAGCTCAGATGGTTATTGGTTAAAAAGGGAATTTGATAAAAACAATAATAAAATTTATCATGAATATTCAGATGGTTATTGGTCAAAAAGGGAATATGATAAAAACAATAATAAAATTTATCATGAATATTCAGATGGTTATTGGTATAAACAAGAATATGATTCAAACAATAACCGAATTTATTATGAAAGTTCAAGTGGTGACATTATTGACAAACGACCAAAACCAATACCTGAATTCACAATGGAGGAGTTGATTGCAAAAGTAGGATTTGAATTTAAAATTAAGAAGTAAACAATTAAAAAAACAAAAACTAATATGATAACACTAATAATATTTAACACAAAGTACAGAAAGGTAAGGATCCACAGAGAATTCAAGGATAAAAATCACGTTGAAAACTATATCGCACTCATGCACAAAAGGCATGGATGGATGGTTGACGAATTATATTACTAAAAAATTAAATTATGAATGATCTAAAACAAAAAGACCTTACACTAATTACGTCTATTATTTTAGTAGAAGATATACTTGGCGGCACAATTTTCGAAACGTTTGATAAAGCATACTCTTTGGCAAAAAAGTTCCAAGATAAATATTCACATGATTTTAATTGGGAGCATCAAGATGTCGGATTTGATGAGGCAATTATTTCTTTCACAAAAAATCAATTATTAATCAAATAGGCTATGGCTTACCATTAAAGAAACATGAAAGGACATTTTATAAACATAGGTCTCAAGGTATGTAAGGAGTCTGTAACGGGGTTAAAGATTGGACAGGACGTTGATCCAAGATCAATAATAAGTTTTTTATCAGAGAATGTTAAGGGATCAGAAATTGTAACCGATCGAGATATAGTCGAGGAAGATACATTGGTAATTGAATTGTACAGGAAGATTGATGACATATCAATGAATATTATTATGAATATGTTTGGTCAGGAAGCGATTCCTCAGCTATCGAACGGTATTGGTAAAATGCATGGATCTAAAAGATGGGGTGAATTCAATGAGGATTATTTTATAACAATTAATTAAATCATATTATGAAGATAGAGAATAAATATGCGGAGCTATCTGCCAAAATAAAAGACATTACTCTAAGGTTAGAGTTGACCTCTCGTGGTGGAGGTATTGAAATCGATTTACATAGGTTAGGATTTGATCATGGCGATAAGATGACTGCCTATCGAAATTATTTAGGAGGAGGAATGCTTTCATCAATTGGGAGTGACTGCAACATAACAGATTGGATATCTTTTGATGATCTGCTAGACATATCAGAACAATTAAAAAAATACTTTTGTTCAATGTCTTCAGATGAAGATTATTATGAGATTCAAAAAAGACCTTTATCATGTTACTAAAATAAAGATTATGAAAACAATAGCACAACAATTAAAAGTAAAAGATTTTCCGTTTGTAATTAGAGACAAAAACAATAACCTAATTTATTGGGAAAATTTAAATGGTTATTGGTATAAACAAGAATTTGATTCAAACAATAACAAAATTTATTGTGAAGATTCAAATGGTTATTGGTATAAACAAGAATATGATTCAAACAATAACGGAATTTATTATGAAGATTCAGATGGTGATTGGAATAAACAAGAATATGATTCAAATAATAATGAAATCTATTTTGAAGATTCAAATGGTGAAATTATTGACAAACGACCAAAACCAATACCTGAATTCACAATGGAGGAGTTGATAGAGAAATTGGGATATGAATTTAAAATAAAAAATTAAAGACGATGGAAATAATAAGAACGAGTTATAACGTAAAAGATACAAGTAAAGGCAATTATAAAATTGTAAAGACTAATTATTATAGCAATAGAACTACTTACACACGAGAATTTATTTATGGCTTTAAAACTGAAGAAGAAGCTTTTAATAAGATTAAAAAATTAAAAGCAGAACGTAAAGAATGCGGTCATAATAAAACAGCAATAGATAATGATAAAATCATAACAGATAACAGCAAAGTAAATATTAACTTATTAGAAGAAAATGAGTTATTGAAAAAACAAATACAAAAATTAAAAGACTTGCGTTTGTATTAATGGTTGCCAACAAAAGAATATAAAAAATAAAGTATGAAAATTAGATTAAGAGATATTGAATGTAGATTCTCACAAAACAGATATGAAATAGTTAAATGGTTACCAAATAAATATTACGGTGCAGAACAGAAGATGATAGATGATGGATATGAAAGAATAGATCATCCTAGTGGTGGATTTGGGTTTAAGAAAACATCCCACACTATCGCTGGTAGTTGTTTTAAAAACCCTGAAAGTTGTTATACCATTGCTTCACTTAAATATTCTAAAGGTGAGGGATGCTGTGATTTAATTACTGTTGGTACAAGGTTATTAGACCTAAACAAACAGGACAGAAAAGATTTCTTTAAGGTATATAAAATTGCTGAAAAGAATATAAGAAAAGAATATAAAAAACAACACAACAATTAAGATACAATTGGTGGTGAGCGTGGGGGCGTCACTCTGCGGAGGTTTAATACCTTTTGAGCCACTAATTGTATTATAAGTAAAATTATAAACAAATACATGAAGGAATTAATTATTGTAATTTTTCATATAGTTTTTTGGATATCAATTTGTTTTTACGTGTTATCCTTACTATATTGACAAACTAAATTAAATAAAATGAAAGCAACAATAACAATGATGTTGGCCATGCATCTAAACTATGGCGTAAAGATTGAAGCACATCCATTCATTCAATTGGATCGGGCGACAACATACTATTGTGAAGAAAGTCAATGTGATAATGATCCGTTAACAACGGCAGATGGATCTATTATTGATATTGATAAACTCAAAAGAAACGAGTTGAGGTGGTGTGCGTTGAGCCGAGATCTTATATGGGATGAGTACAGACAAGATATTTATGATAATGGATTCAGGGGCTTATATGAGTTTGGAGACACAATTTTTGTTCTGTGCAAAAGTAATCCACAAATATCAGGTAGATGGGTTGTACACGACACAATGAATGAGAGATACACAAATTCAATTGACTTCTTAATACATCCTGGTAATAATAATCCAAAGTTAGGTGTGTGTGATGACGTGATGATTCTCAAGCCTAACTATTCAGTATACACTTCTAATTAAAAAAAATATGTACACAATAGATGATTTAGAAAAGATTTTGAACTTCAAAACATGGAGTAACAAAAGTAAGATAGACGAGTTATTAATGATAGACGCAAGAATATATGCATCTCTCGGTAGTGACTCAACAAAGTCTGAGATTGATGAAGCAAAGCGCAAATCAAAGAAAATATATCGGGCAATAAAAGAGGTTGACCATGAGATGGGGCATTCATTTTTAGAACTAATGGATAAGTAATATGAAGGCAGAGAATTTAAAATATATGTTGATGAATGGAATTAAATCTATGGATTTTATACGCATTAACTATGCGCTTCGTGAGGCGAATCAATTAATAGAGTTAAGTGAATCTTCAAGCCATAGGATCCCACACGTTATAGGAGGCATAGAGAATGTTGTTCAGAAGGTTAATAGTGGTGAGTATAATTCAGATGATGGCATAGCAATAATTGAGGGGCTAATATATTCAATTAAAAAACCACAGCAATGAATAAACAAATGAGAACAAGAACGGTGTACCCAAAGTCTAATGACAATCCATCATGGTTAAATTACACACCTAGTCTGTCGGAGATAGATAGGTTTTGGAATAACATAGATTGGAGTTTAATAACTTTTTTTTATAAATAATGAAGGCAATAATAGAATTAATAGAATCAAACGCAATACAAGAAAATGACTTCAACCCAGATAAGGAAGGGAGACAGGTAGTGACATGGAGCATAGGAGCGATTGGAATGTATATTGTTGAGGCTGAGGTCATAAACATAATTAACATGGTTGAGGTTGGCACTCATTCAAATGGTCAAGGACTATCTGTTGATGGTGGAGATATAGTTATAGATGAAATTATAAGTGTTTATGATTACTTTGGTGATGAGGTTGAACTTGATAAAAAAACAGAGCAGTTAATATTAAATTATTTAGAGTTATGAATATAAAGATAAGTGAAAAATCAGAGGTTGAGATTAGATCTAAGGCTTTAACAAAGTCATTATATCTATTGGAGCAAGTAGATGGTATGAGTTTAGAAGATACACGAAGTAAGATGTTGAAGGCTTATACTAACTTAATCTTAGAGTATGAATCTTTATTAATACTTAGGGCTGAGGTTGATAACTACACGAAAGGACAAGAAGACTTGATACAATATATAAAAGATGAGGTCTTAAAGATAGAAGAAACGACTAATATTGTTGATCTTCCTTTTGATATAATCTACTTATTAAAATCAATTAAACCAAAACAAAGAAGATGAGTAAAAAGATAATTGATAAAACAGAAACTACTAAAGACGGCATTGAAACTGTTAGATGTGGAGATACATTACAGATGTTAGGTAAATCATTTATTCAAGACGGAGTTAGATACTTTGTACCAATGTGTCCTCACCCCAAAGAATATGAAACTATAACAGTCAGAGGTAGATTTTGTAGTCTATGTGAAACTAAATATAATTAAACCAAAACAAAGATGAGTAAAGAAAGAAACATATCAGAAACACCTAGTAGATGGGTTGTAGTTAAAATAGATAATAACTTGGATAAGCCTTTCTACAAAGTGTTTGCCACATGGGCAGGTGGATACCTTGATGGTGATAGATGGAAACTAAATAGTGGAATAAAATCAGTTGAGATAGATGATGAATATTACTATTTTATTGGCCATTCGGGAAGTTGTTACAAATGTCATAAAAATGGTTATGGTATTGCAATGTCGTATGGTGAGAGTGTTTTAAATGATATGGTTGAAAATTCTTACAAAGTAAAAACAAAAGTTAGTGTGATGCCAGAAAACACTGAATGGGAAACTTTAATAGATTAAACAAAAACAAATAAGATGAAAGATAAAATAGTTGAATCAGTAATTAATAAGTTTAAGCAAAGGTCAGAAATTGGAATTGAAAAATATGGTGTAACACTTGGTCGAGATGATTTGAATTTTAACGATTGGATTCAACACGCACAAGAAGAAGCTATGGATTTTATTTTATACCTGGAAAAATTAAAAGAATATGAATAGAGAAGAATTGAAGAGGTTAGTATGTTATGAGTTAGACTCTGATTTTATTGACATTAAAAAAGTAAGTAAGATAATATCAAGGTTTAAAAAGGATAACATTAGGAACTGTGTGGATGATTATAGTAAGATCATTATAGCTTCAGCTTATGCGTGTGATGTAACACCTGAGCTAATAAAATCAAAATCAAGGTCACGAGATGCTGTTATTGCTAGATCATTTATATACAATCATCTAAGAAATAATGGATACACTTATGATGCTATTGGCAAACTCTTTAACAAGGATCACACAACAGTATTATTCTCTATAAAAAATTTCAAACTATTAATTGAGGTTAGAGATCCGTTATTAATTAATAGGTTAAATAAAATAAAATCAATAATTCCAAACTATGAATCATAAAAAATTATGGAGGGAAGCAGTATTAGACTTTGCTGGAATAACTCTAAAGGATATATACAATGAAGATATCGAGTATGTATTATCTAGATCATTTAAGATAGAAAAAAAAGAAGAAGATATTAAGATTTACAAATTTATTGGTTACTTTTGGTCTGAGATTAATGAAGATGAGTATCAAACAATAGTCGAAAACGGTTGGATAATGGGAACAATATCTTTAAGCCTTAAAAAAATAACCAATCAATTGGATGAAATCGAAACCAAAATAAGGAGTGAAGTAAACACGAGAAAGAATAACAAGTATTTAATTACGCTAAAGAGAAGAAGATCTGAATTAATGAATATATATTCATCCATTTTAAAACAAATAAATAAATTATGAGTAACACAAAATCAAACTATCAAAAATTAAGAGACAAGGATGTTTCTTTAATGGTTCAAAAAAAAGGTAGCCAAAGCTATCTATCATGGGCTTCAGCATGGGCTCTGTTGAAGGAAGAATTTCCAACAGCTACTAGAACCGTTTATGAAGATCCAAACACAAACTTAAACTACTTCACAGATGGTCATACTGCGTATGTAAAAGTTGGTGTAACAATAGATGACATAGAGCACATAGATTACTTACCTGTAATGGACTTTAGGAACCAAGCTATAAAACTAGAGAAGGTTACAATGTTTGATATCAACAAGACAATACAAAGGTCTACTGCTAAGGCTATTGCTATGCATGGATTAGGGTTAACACTTTGGATTGGTGAAGACTTAATTGATTCCGCAAAGCAAAAGACTAATCAAAGGATGGAGGAGATGGCCAAAAAGATTAAGCTAAATGTTGGAGACTCTAATTGGGCTAAGGCAAGTAAGTACGTAGAGGCTAATAAGAATGTAGACTTTAAAACAATAAAATCAAATTTAGAGCAGAAGTATATCATATCAAATGATGTAGAGTTAGAAATTAAAAAGATATTGTCATGAGTATAGAATTAGATTTAAAGAAACTAAATGATGACAACGAATACTATAATGGTATAGGCAAGAACTATCTATCTAATAGCTAT
>Ga0233412_10001837_pt1 | contig 10660 bp, 11 predicted proteins | sample Na_anoxic_4_MG_FD_180667 | JGI IMG/M metagenome (GOLD analysis project Ga0233412, IMG submission 180667) | Seawater microbial communities from Saanich Inlet, British Columbia, Canada - Na_anoxic_4_MG | ecosystem: Environmental > Aquatic > Marine > Inlet | place: Canada: British Columbia... | reverse complement strand
TTCCCTGCGTTCTCTCTTCTCAACTGCCTCTTTTCGTAACGTTTCCCTGCGTTCTCTCTTCTCGACTGCCTTTCTTTGACGCCGAGTCCTGCGAATAACATTGTACGCAATCTCGTACTCTCGCTTCCGCTTTTTCCTTTCCTTCAACTCCACTCTTGCACGATGCACTCCCTTCCAAAAAAAAATATCTTTGCAGTTCTTTTTATAGTTGTTTGCGTCAGGGTAAAACAGACGGACTGGCGGCACGTTTGGCCAATGACAACTTTTTCTCCACACAGTTTCGTGAGCGTCTGACACCAAACCTACTTTGAACACATGACCAAATTCTTGTTCGTACTCCCACCCGTAACAGTGTGGAGCACGGCTCTTGTTCCATATTCCAAAACCCTCTGCTCGCTCCTTTTTCTCTTCTTTCTCTTCCGTAAGGGTCACGTTACCCTCTTTATCAAACCATTCGATTGTTTTCATTGTTTCCACTTGCCTGCACTATTTTCGTACGCACTTTTTTGTTTCTGGTTCAGGGATTAAGAAATAGTCCTATATAACATTTTTTTGATTACAACCACACAGCAGCAAGGATGGAGGAAGACCCTAATATTATTCGGATTGACGCGTACAACGACAGAGCGGTAGGGGAAGGCATTCGAATAAGAGGATTTCAAAGTTACTTTAAAAAGATAAGAAAAAAAGAAAAAGTCTTGTGCTATCTTCCTATCAATGGGTACAGTACCACGGGTCAGGCATGGGAAAACTTTTACAACCAAAATCGAGCTGCTCGGACAGACGGGGAAAGGGGCACTCGATTAACCATTTATGCCTACTATCAATTTGTAAAGAAAGAACCGAACAACAAGAGCGACAACATATATTACTACGCAATACCAAAAGGGTTCACTCAAAGCGATCTTGTCAACGCAGAAAATGATTTTTCGTTTTTGATTGCAAGGGATAACAACACCGTGTACAACTTTCAGGTACAAACAAAACTATCAAAAAAAGTTGGATTGTGCACACTCACAGAAAGAAAATAGGTCTTAGCTAACGCCACAACCACCGTAACAAAACAATATCGTCGTACACAATGGCAAGCAAAAGAAAAACGTAACAGTACGACTCTATTGAAAAGTCAAACCACAGGCATTGTAACGACCAATTTAAAAGACAGCAAACTGCGTACGAATACTTGGCAAAAGATCGCAACGACGCTGGGTCGTCTTTTGTGCAGAAGCGCATGCCTAAATATAAGTTGACCCCAAAAGACAAAGCAGAGAGGTAACAATAAAAGAAGAGCATCTGGGCCGTTCGGTTATCCTGAAAATCGGCTCGCCAAGCCAACACCAAGAGCAACAGCGAGGCAGCATGATGCAGACGAGTGGTGGTTGGTAACTTTTCCACACGAAATAACCCTACAAAATCATTACTAACATACAGAGATGCCACCACACGGATGTTTAAATTGTTGTAAGTATCAAAAAACAACACCGAGGGCAAAATTAAAATGCTCGAAACAAGAACTAGAAAAGCCAAATAATACCCTTTTAGAATATTTTTTATAACATAATACTGCCGTGCTTCCGACAATATCACATACTCAGGGCTGCCTGCCAAAAGGTAATCGTGCACTACATTGTAAGCGCTGTAAATCCCAAACGAACTAAGAAAAAAACTTAAAATTGGCAACATCGCGACTCTAACGATGCTTTTCGAGGAGAGACTTATATAAGACGACACCCGTTACTTAAAACGAAAGCTCGCGACAGCTTAAGACATCTTCACTTTAAAGTATGCAACAAAGAGACCAAAACGTTTACTTCGTCGGTCGGATTTTAAACGACAAGGAAGACGCAGACGATAATGCAAAGACATTTGCTTTTAGTAGAACAGAGCGGGCATCTTTGCAAAAACAATTGAAAGGGATTCCTGTGCAGTTGGAACACACTGATTCACTCAAAGTGGGCGAAATTATGAACTCGTGGAGAGACAACCAAGATAACTTTTATGTCTACGGGCAAATATCCGGGACGAATCTCAAAAACACATTTGCAAAACACGCCATTCAAAAAAAAGGACCAAACAGCAAACCGTACTATGGCGGACTGTCCTTGCAACACGTACACAGAGAATGGAAAGATGGAACCACAGAAAAAGCACCGATTGAAGTAAGCCTCGTTACTGAACCCAGACGAAGAAATTGTGATATTGTATGGGTCTCCAATGACACCGTTGGGCAACCACAAAAAGAAACAAAAGAGGAGAGGTATATAGGTACCTTGCACGCAGCATCAGACAAAGCAGCAAAGACAGAAAATAAGAACAACAACATGGCAACATTAGCAGCAACCCCAGTAATCACCCCAGCAGCACCTCCTGCCGCAACCCCAGCCCAACCAGCACCAGCAGCACCAACCGAACAGGAAGCTGCTGCGGCCAACGGCATTCAGTTAAATGAACAAGTTTTTTCAGAAATGAGCCAATTGTACGAAAAAGAGAAGGTACAACAAGAGGAACTTGCAAAATTAAAAGAGCAACTCAAACTACACGAAGCCAAAGAAGAAGAAGCCAAGGCGGTGAAACAACAAGAAGAAGCAGCCAAAGGACGCGCTCTTATCAGCTCAATGTTAGAACATATGAAAGACTTGCTAGGGTCCAGCTCAGAAGTGCAAACACTAGAACCGCAGCTAATGAAATTAGGACAGGCAGCGCCCTCAGAAATGAACAACCTACTAGAAGTCATCAGCAAGGCGTCGAAGAAATATAAGAACCAGCAAATTGAACTTCAGCAAGCAAACAACTCGTTGAACGAAAAAACACTCGAACTTAAATTTCAAAAACTTATTAAACAACACGGCATAGTCACGACGACAGAAGTCGCCAGCTCAAGAAAGAGAACCGCGCCAGAAGAAGCAAGCTCAAGCAGAGCACCGACCATCCCAATTAAAGCTGCCGCACACACGCCAGCCGCGAGAAATCCATACCTTAGGGCAGCAGGAATCAGGCAAAACAGAGCCGGGAGAAACAAGACGCCAATGAACAAAGAACTGCTGACCGCATTTATGAGCAACAGAGCCGGTGGGGCAAGGCAGTCGATGGCCAAACTACACACTAGTCTACAAGAAACCCTACAACAGCGCAACATGTTCCCCGGACGATACTAGACGCGAAGAAGAAAGTAACGGAGGCAGCTTCTACATAAGTAAAATAGTTAAGTATTTACAGTTAAAACAACAACGGCCTAGCAAACACCTCTTTACCCTCCTCCTTCTTTGATAGCATAGGATTGATATTCACTGGTGCAAGAAATTTCTGCCATTCACCTACATTCTTTGAAACGTCGGACAATAGTAAAAATATATTTTGCCCTGATAGTTTCCTTTTTGGGACATTAATTGACAACTTGCCCTTTTCTTGTGGAGGAGGCCGAATTTCTTCTGGAGGAGGCCGACGAGAATCAAACGCGTCAAATACCTTTTTTCCAATCAAAAGAGTTTTGTAACACAGCTCAAACATCTCCCTGTGATCCTTGCCTACTTTCTCTAGCACTGGTACGGCGATTAACTTTGACAATACACCCTGAAACTCAGAAAATGTCAAAGGCTTAGGTTTGTATAATGTTACATTTCCATCGGAAGTATTTGCAAAGGGGATAACATCTTTTAGAAAAAAATCTTCTACCATTTCCAATATTACCAAAGACATAGCATGGAAGTCGGTAAAGGAAAGCAGCAAAAAATTTAAATCGAACATTACATCATCATCTGGACTAAAGTCGGTCAAAAAAGGCAACTTGGTGACACTATAGTAAAACGCTTCTTTGCTCATTTCATCCTTGCTGTAAAGATGTAACACTCTAGAAATCCTTGCAAGCTGTTTTACTATTACAGAATACCTTGCTGTCGCTGTAAATTTGTTAATTGTTTTAGGAACATCGCCAACAGTGATCAAACCTTCTAAATCGCTTAATTTTAAGTCAAACCCGCCTTTACCACAAAGTAAAATATTTTCCGGCTTTATATCAATCAATGCTAACCCAGACTCGTGAAGACGTTTTAAAACGTGCAGCAACCGAAACAACTGACCAAAAATATGAGTAGCTTCCGGAACTGTCTTTCCAGTTGGAAGCGCTACGTAATTGTGAAAATAAGACTTGTAATATTGTTCCGGTGTTTGCCACCTCTTCTTTGTATTAATTACACTAATCTGATATGTAAACAAATCAGAACCAACGCAAATGTCGGATGCCATTGTGCAAGCGTAGTAGGAATCATTATTATCAGTAAAAACCAAATCAAAAACAAATTCCGAAGGAAACTGTAAACCAGACTTTAAACTTGGGTTTTTCTGTACTACATTATTAAGAATATTGAAAACCTTCCTTCGACGGTTGACAAACTTTGATGGCCCTAGCTCAATACTTACTGCCTGATTATTAACAAAAAATACCCTCTTAAAGCTACCATCTCTTACAGCGATCCTAGACAAACCCATGTTTAGAATTTTTTGATTAAACTTTTCAGGTGGCAGTTTAGAATCTTTTAGTTTAGTTTTCACTTTAGTTTTAGAAACGTACTGCTTTCGTTTTTTATCGTAATAATGATTTTCCAAAAACGTTTTAGTCACAAGGCTGTACATTTTAGTGCTGGAATTAAAAAAGCGCAGCCAAGGGTACGTTTTTACAAGACCCCTAGGCTTAGCTTTGTTTTTTGCTTCCTCTTTAGCTTCGTCTTTTTTTTCTCCCACCAATGCTATCTGTTTCACTGCATCTTCTAAGTCTGCCAAACTTTCTTCTTCCGAATAATTTTGTAATACTTCTTTTTCGAATTTTTTCAGAAGAGTTTTAAAATCATTAGACTTTACTTGGAACGGGTTTGACATACCTGTTTCTTAGCTCCTACTACAGAAAAATACTTAATATACTACGATTGCAAAACCTGACGCCAAAATTTTGGACTCTTCGCGTGACACGAATAAACGGTCAACACCAGATCGTCCGGTAACAGCGTGCCGTGCCAAGGGCCAACCATATTACGCTCCGATAGTGTAAATGGTGTACCCAATTTGTAAGCCAACGAAACGTGCAAACCCGGGACGCGCTGATCGTTCAACAGCACAGGCTGCTCCAAACTGTAAAACGACACGCGCTTGCCATTTGCATTGAACAACATGCTGCAACTCACAGACACTTCGTCCACAAAATCAATCTTTGGTAAATTGTATTCCGCACTAAACAAACGGTGGAGCGAAAGAGCAGTCTCAAACGATAAAGAATGCCGAATTGTTATACGTGGCGAGAAGGCAGTTGTCTTTAATACAGAAGCGTAACTTTTTATAACAGCACACAACGGGTGGTGAATGTCGCGGACGCCGTACACCAAACTATAACGAAACATCAAAAATATTTATTAAAATCTTTATTATTACTTAAGAGAGTCTCTTATAGACACCTAAATTTCATCTCGTTTGCACAACAGAATCGTCTCGGACGTTGGCGGAACAGCCGAGCCAATTCGATTGCCCTCGTGGTCCACGCAGAAACAGTACCCACTCGATGCATGGCATTGCTTGCTTTCCCAGTTTCCCGCACTGTCACACTGCGGGATGTAAGTGCCAATGCGCAACTTCGTTACATGCTTACGACGAGCTTTCAAACAGTCCAACGCCTCGCTAAAACAGACAAACAACAACAATAGAACAACAACACTAGTTAACTTCATTGCAGGCATGTTTACACAATCAACGGAGAACATAAATATATACACACTTAAATTTTTAATTGTGCAATTTTAAATGTTTTCTCTCTCTCTTGTTCTCTAGTGTGCAGATGATGGCACAGACAGCAAATAAGCCTACATTTTGCTACCTCAACGTCGATGCATTCAAAAAACCTTTTTAATGGGTACCCGTTCACCATTTTACTTATAGCATCGCGTTTTAATTCTGTGTCAGTGTGGTCAAAATCGAACGCGCAACACTCTTTTTCTCCTTTTACTTTGCACTTGCAAAGCGTACACTCTCCTATCTTCAATTTGATTTTATTGACGTAGGCTCTTTTTTTTAATACTGTCGGGTGTTTGCCTATTCCCCTGTCCTGCTGACTTACAAGGCGGTGGCAGAACATGCACAAGGGGCGTACGATAGAAGGAGACAATTCTTTTTTCAGGGCTTCTGGTCCGCCGTGGCACGACCACCAAGGGTAATCGGAACAAATATGTGTCTTACGTTTCTTTCCTCCTCTGTGAATGTGATCCGCTTCTATCGCCCCCCCCGTATAGCCACACAGCTCGCAGCTCTTTTTCTTCCAGTCGAACCATACTTGGCGACATTGGCCTTTCTTTGTACTTTCCTTTTTGTCTGATTTGCTATTAATGAAACGACAGGTGGCACACAAAGTCGTTAATGTTGTTCGCCTGCTGTGCAACGATTTAAAATGTGCCAGAGGGTACTCTTGGGAACAGCACTTACAATACCGGTACCCATCCCTTGCTGTGGCCTTGGCTACTATTTCTAAGCGTTTTCTCTTTGATTTCCTCCTTATGTCCCTGCAAGGCTGACAGAGTTTAAATTTGCCCTCTGTCAGCCGTGTGCATGTTTTCTGGGAACACACCTGCATCTATTAATTTACTTGCTTGATGATTAACAACTACAAGAGAAATATCCCTGCTGCCAGAACTGAAGAAGAACAGCAAGGAATGCACAGAGCACCAACAGCATAGAATCGCCGACTATGGGTTCAGCAGCTTCAGACGATCCAGATTCTTTCATTGTATAAAGTTAACTTTGTTTATGCCACTTTTGCCGTGATTTCTGTAGTAACAACCTTGCACAATTCCGCCCAATGACTTTATATAGATTTTTGGAAGAATTGTGCCAACGTGATCGTCATTCGATAACACATTGTAGAATTCTGGCGTGAAGTTGGGATACTTTCGCCCTTGCCCCACAAAAGATGATGACATCATCTCACCACCACTGCGAACATTCACAAACTTCACATCACAGCCATTTTCCTTTGTAAACTTTGCATTCGACAACATATCGCGAAATTTTATCGAATCTGGGCAAGACGGTTGCATCAGCACTAACACTGAATCGGTGCGGTACAAGTCCAACACTTCCGATGGGTCGATTTTTAATTTTAAAATCTCAGATAACTTTATTGACGCAGGCATTAGGAATTATTAAACAAACATATATTTAACCCAACACAATTTATATACACAGAAAATGAATGACAGTTATGACAAGGGAAGACAGCTCCTAGTCAACGCATACTCTCCAAAAATTGTAGCTAAAAAGAAAACTTGCTTTGCTGCCATTAAACAATTACTGCACAACATCTTTCACACAAAAGACGACGAATTTATCAAAGAAGCAATCAAATCATGCCGAGGAAGCTCTCTCCGATTAATGAAATACATTAACAGAGACCCAGAAATGCACACACTGACAGACAACGCTATCACCAACTTTATTTTACTAATGCTCCTTACACAAAATGGAGACATTGCCAAAAAGCATCAGGTGAAAAAACAGTTCTCGCTATTGTGTTCTCTCTGCGACAAAGCTGTTCAGCAACAGGACCACAACACAGCTTTTATCATAGACAAAGCATTGAACTCGAAACAAATACAATGCATTGATTTTAAACGGCCGAAGCGATTTCAAGCCCTGCAACGAAAAATTATTGCACAGCACGGAATCCACGACAAGCTATATTACAAACATGTTGTCAAACTTGTCCAAGCGTATCAGTCCGAGAATTCAGACTTCATACCCATCGCACCAGTCTTAGACATGCACAGCAAAAAAGCCACCGCTATGCAGAAAGCGACCAGAGGAAGAAACTCGTGGAACATACAAGCCAGAGAAAGCTCACGGTACATCCAACACATCATCGCATCGCTTAAACAATCGTTACCCACAAAGAATTGGACTCCACTTATAAGACTATACACACAAGAGCCAAAAACGAAAACTACTAACGGACTATTTAATATAAGCAACAAAATTAAGTAAATTATAACGAGTGAATACAATAATACGTGTGCCTCTTCTACTATGCTAACTACCGCTGCCATGCTCGCTGCGAAAAAAAACGTATCCAGCGACGAATGGTTAACACCAACAGACGTATGGACACAGTTTAAAACTGTTCTCAAACAAGACGACGTTGTATGGGAACCCTTTGTCAGCAAATTTCAACATCTATCTAAAGATGCGTGGACACAACTTGACGTACCATGCATTGAAACCACCACAGACTTCTTTACACAAGACATACCCAAGGATGCTACCGTGCTAGTATCCAATCCACCATTCTCGAAAAAGTTTCAAGTCGTTGAACACTGCCTACAACACAAAGAACTCAAGTTTGCACTGCTATTACCTTCTTGGGTTTTCGCCAGCGCAACGGTCAGGAAAATTATATACAAAACGAACACCACAGATATTGCACTTATTGTACCAAAAAAAAGAGTACACTACGTACACCCACACACGCTCAAACAAATGAAGAAAACTAACTTTGACTCAGCCTTTATTTCCAGAGGAATACTACCGGCAGGTGTACACTACCTTTAGAACAGTAGAAGACGCGGGAGCGGCTAGAAGACGCGGAAGCGGCTAGAAGACGCGGAAGCGGCTTCGCCTTTCCTTTCGCCTTTCCTTTCGCCTTCCCTTCCGCCCCTTCTACACGTGCCTTGTTACCTCCACCATACCGTCCATGCCGTTTTGGCACTGTTTGTGTGCACAGTAGAACATGCCACACAGACAACAAAGGCACACACACAATATCAAAAACACAAACAACTGCTGTCCGTCCGAAATCATTGAAAAGACTTAGTTCTATAATTTTAACTCCTGTAAATTCATGTCAGACCGTTTTGCCGTCGGATAAACCCCTGTTCGGGTTAGAGTTAAAATATAGTCTACATTGTAATCCCATTTATGTGTGTCAACGGAATCGAAAAAAATATCATAACTTTCTCTTGTTAGTTTTTTACCAAAGTCTTCAACTAGCGCGCTTAAGTTGTTCATCGGGATTGAATGATTTTTATTCCGGTGAATTTGAATTTTAAAGTAGAATTTACGCTGCTCGTTGGATCCGCGCTGATATGCCGGTTTGATTTCTATTTCAGGATACATAGTAGAGGTTTTGTATGGGACTAGTCCATAATCCTCCGACCATTGGTATTCGCCGCTCAGGTCTTCAAGTAATGACAACAACTGTTGTTCTTGCTTGACCGTGCCATTATAGTTAATTTCTATTGTAATTGTGTGTGTATTTGCGACGTGTGCCATTGAGTTATTTTTACGTGTACTAACATTTAAACAATATTTATATAGTAAAACAATTTAATAAATTCTTTAGAATTTTAATCGAACACCAAATGCAAGCAATTTTTCTGATAAATTTATTCCATTGGCTATAACAAACTTTACGTGTTCACCGTGCACTACCTTATTTACTTGATTAGGATCATCCAATAACTCCACCTCTCGGTGTAACCAATGCGCCTTTAAATATTTTACGGCAGCTTTGTTTGCTTTTAACCCAACTACATCAATGTTTGCAATTCGAATTTTTGTCTTATGATTTACTACAATGCTGTCACCGTCGATTATTTTTGTAATTACGTACAACACCATTTGTTTTTGTTTTATTAATAATCATTTTCTTTATACAATTTTTTAGACACTCTCTTCTTCGTGTCTTCTATTGCTTCGTTTTGTACTTGTAGCCTAACTTTTGTAGTCTAACAAATTATCTAGCAGTCGGCCGGGGGTGGTAGCTACGCATTTTCTTACTCTATGTAAACTTACATCCCATACAAAAAAACAAAGGCATGCTGTGACCCACAAATCCATCCATATTACTCCCTATGTAATTTGTGTATTTCAAGTAGTGGAAAAGCATATCGTTGTGTAAGTTTTCTAAACCAGGGCCAAGCTGTACTGCTAAGTTGTACTGCTAAGTTGTACTGCTAAGACGCGAAGCGGCTTACGCCTCTTCTAAGCCTGTGGCCCTGCTGTACTGCTAAGTTGTAGAAGACACGAAGTGGCTTCGCCCCTAGCAGCGAGGGGTAGCAGCGAGGGGTGGTAACGATTTTAATTTTTTTGGTTCACTCATTGTATTCTCTTATAATGTACAAGAATTATATGCTTTTCCATTTCATATACTGTTTTCATATAGGTAACACACTATACGGATTTGTCGGTACTTAAATGCACTTATTTTTAAGTGTAACTTTCGATTGTGAAGCGATTCCCCCTAGCTAAAACTCCAAAGCTGTACAACATAGCTGATAACTAATCACTCACAAGCCCAATGCTGTGCAACGTACCTCACTTCGTGTCTCCTCACTTCGTGTCTCCTACCACCTTCTCCGCCCAATGCTGTGCAGTGTAACCCCTATGCTGTCGTGCACTGCATTTGAAAAAACAAAATTTTGGCAGAGGAAAATCCCCAAGGTGTAAGTATAAAATGTCTGTGCCAAAATTTTGAAATCTTGAGTGCAGTGTGGGACAGCATCTACTACGATAACCCATGCTGTCGTGCACTGCATTTGAAAAAACAAAATTTTGGCAGAGGAAAATCCCCAAGGTGTAAGTATAAAATGTCTGTGCCAAAATTTTGAAATCTTGAGTGCAGTGTGGGACAGAC
>Ga0233412_10001836_pt1 | contig 10664 bp, 12 predicted proteins | sample Na_anoxic_4_MG_FD_180667 | JGI IMG/M metagenome (GOLD analysis project Ga0233412, IMG submission 180667) | Seawater microbial communities from Saanich Inlet, British Columbia, Canada - Na_anoxic_4_MG | ecosystem: Environmental > Aquatic > Marine > Inlet | place: Canada: British Columbia... | reverse complement strand
TTTCTTTTTCTTCAGCCACTTCTTCTTTCTTTTCTACCACTGCTTCTTTTCCTTCTGCTATCACTGCTTCTTCTTTCTTTTCTACTTCTTCTTTTCCTTCAGATTTTGATTCATTTTCAGAATCAATTTGTTTTTTCTTTTCTTTTATATTTTTTTTAATTTTAACACCTTTAATTACTTCTTTTCTAACTAATAAATTATGAACAGTTTCAGAAGCCTTTGCTCCCTGAGACATCCAATATTTTATTCTTTCTTCTTTAAGATTAATCTCTTTACTATAAGGATTATAGTTACCTAAAATTTCTAAAGCTTTTCCGCTCCTTGGAGCAGCTGTTTTTTCAATTAAAACAACTCTAAAATTAGTATTATTTTTTCTACCTGTTTTGATTAAACGAATAGTTAACATAAATTGATTTTTTATTTTATTACCATTTTTTCTTTTTTAAACCAGTTGCCGCCGCTTTTTCTTGCGCTGCTTGTTTTGAAATTCCCTCTCCTTCAGCAACTAATTCTTCTTCTAAATAAACTCCAACTATAAAATTCTTGTCATGATCAGGACCCCATTCCTTAATCACTTTATAAGAAGGAGTGATTCCTGTTTTATCTTGAGCTTTTTCTTGAAATAAACTTTTTGGATCATGATAAAGCTTATTTTTAATAATTTCAGGAAGCTCTTTAATAATTTCTCTCTTAATAAATTTAGATGATTCTTCGTATCCTTTATCAAGATAAATTGCACCTATTAATGCCTCCACAGCATTTGCTAAAATATATTGACGCGCTCTGCCAGTATCTTTAGATTCTCCTTTACTTAAAAGCAAATCATTATTTAACTCTAATTGATTTGCAACTTTAGTCAACATTTTAGAATTAACTAAAGATGCCCGCCAATTAGTTAGCTCTCCTTCAGGATTAGGATAATTATTATAAAGATATTCAGTTACAACCATCTCTAATACAGCATCACCTAAAAATTCAAGTCTTTCATTGTCTTCTAAGTTAAATTCTAAATTCTCATTTAAATAAGAACGATGGACTAAAGACTGTTTTAAAAGATCTTTATTATTAAACTCTATTTTAATTTTTTTTTCAAGAGAAGAAAGATTCATTGAATTAAATTTTAAATTATTCATCTTTACCTGGTTCTCCAATTTCCCTATAAATCGTACCTAAAACACCATTAATAAATTTCCCTGAAGATTCTCCGCCAAATGTTTTAGCTAATTCAATTGCTTCATTAATAGCTACTTTAGGAGGAACTTCTTTTCTGTTTCCCATAAGAAGTTCATAAAGTCCGATTCTAAGAACATTACGATCAACAATAGTAATTTGATCTACAGGCCATTCTGGAGCTGATTTTTCAATAATCTTATCTAGCTTGGATAAATTCTCTGCTACTCCATGGACTATTTTAAAAACAAAATCAGATTCTTCTATTCCAGGACCAAACTCCTTTGTATTTTGTTTAACAATTTTATCTAATTCATCCACCTCCATACCCTTAAAATCCCATTCGTATAGAGATTGCATTGCAATACTTCTTGATAAATGACGATTAGCCATAAAATATAATCTTAAATTTTTAATTTTTAAAAACTATTTTTTTGATAACTCTCCCATATCCATTGATTTTTGTGCTCCTTGTTCTTTTTCTTGAGCAGCCATTTCTTTTTCTTTTAATTTCTTTTCTTTCTTGTTTAATTTAGCCATAACATCAATAATTTCTTTATTGGCATAAACTCCACAATTAGAACAAACACTATGAGATAAAATCGGTTCATTGCATTTAGGACAAATAGAAGAATTCTGCTTTTTTAAAGCATGATGAGATCTTCTTCTGTCTCTTCTTGATTTAGTATGTCTTTGTTTTGGTACAGCCATAATTCTTTTATTTTTTATTTTTTTCTTTATAATTCTTAATTGCTTTTTGAAGAGCCTTAACAGCTAAATCTGCACAATGCATTTTAATTGGAGGTAATTTACCAAGCTCTCCAGCTACATCATTATATGAAATTTTCATTGCTTGAGCAAGTGTTTTACCTTTTGCCATATCAGTTATCATTGATGATGTAGAGATAGCTGCTACACAACCCATTGTTTCAAATGATATATCTTTTATTCTATCGTTCTCTACTTTTATATATAATTTCATAATATCCCCACAGGTAGGATTTCCAACTTCTGCCATGGCATCAGGGTTTTTCATTCCGCCCATATTACTAGGATTTTGAAAATGTTCAATAACTTTTTTACTATACATATTTTTATCTTCCTGAAATTTTTCTTAATCTTTTAATAATTCCAGGCAAAACTTTTAAAACAGAATTAATATCACTATCTGTTGTTTGCCTACTTAAAGTAAAACGAATACTACAATGCGATTGTTCATGAGAAATTCCTAAAGATGTTAGAACATAAGAAGGATTTAGAGAATTATTAGCGCAAGCTGAGCCAGTTGAAACAAAAATATTCTTTTGGGACAATTCCATAACAATACTTTCTCCTTCCGCTCCACTAAAACTAATATGAGCATTATTTGGTAAACGTTTTTCTAAAGAACCATTAAGTTGCACGTTAGGAATATCTTTTAATATCCCTGTAATTAATTTATTTCTTAATCTTTTAATATTTTGGATCTTTAATTTAGAACTCTGAACTTTTTTAATAGCCTCTCCTATTCCAACAATACCTGGGGTATTCTCGGTACCTGCTCTCATTTTTCTTTCCTGACCTCCTCCATAAATTAATGGATCAATAGAAATTCCATTTCTGAGATATAGGGCTCCCATTCCTTTTGGACCATAAATTTTATGACCAGATAAAGATAATGAATCTACACCTAATTTATTAACATCACAATCTAGATAATTAACTGCTTGAACTGCATCTGTATGAAAAATAATTTTATCTTTTCTTTGACTATTAATTTTTTTAATAAGAGCGCCCATTTCTCTAATCGGCTGAACAGTTCCTATTTCGCTATTAGCATACATAATTGAAATTAATTTTGTATTTTTTTTAATAGCTTTTTTTAAACTTTCTACCTCAATCAAGCCATCTTTATTAATCGGTAAATAAGTAATTTCGGCTAATCCTTTTTCTTTTAAATTTCTACAGGGCTCAAGAATTGCTTTATGCTCAATCATAGAAGTAATAATATGAATTTTCTTTTTCTCATTTAAAACTAATCCATTTATAATCCAATTATCACTTTCACTAGCAGAACTAGTAAAATATATTTCATTTGAAGAACATTTTAGAAAATCTGCAATCTGTTGACGAGCTTTTTCAACTGCTTGACTCGCTTTATCTCCTAAACTATAGATAGTTGAAGGATTGCCATATTGTTCAAAAAAATACGGTTGCATTTTTTTAAAAACAACCAGATCAATTGGCGTTGTAGCAGCATTATCAAGATAAATAAATTTCTTCTTACTCATTTAAAATACAATAACAGAAAAATTCGATTATGACAAGAACCTATATTTAATAATAGTCCAAATACCTATTAATCCATCTTTAAATCTAATCTTTTTTCCTTGTTTAAATTTTCTAGGATTATATGAAATAGGAACCTCTTTAATTAATAATCCTTTTTTTAAAATTTTTGCAGTCATTTCTGCCTCTATTTCAAACCCATCACTGTCTAATTGAATTGATTTTATCAAATCCGCTGGAAAGAGTTTATAACAAGTATAAGTATCAGTTAACTTTGACCTAAAAAGTAAATTATTTAAAAAAGTTAAAAACTTTACTCCTAAAACATAATGAAAATATCCTCTTTTTTTAGAATTAATATTACGAGAACCATAAACAGCACCTATTTCTGAACCATTTAATTCTTTTAAAAGAAAAGCCCAATTATTAGGATCATATTCTAAATCAGCATCTTGTATAATCACAGCATTTCCAGTAACGACTTTAAAACCTGTCTGCAAAGCTCTACCCTTTCCCATATTTTTTTGATGCTCTAAAATAATTAAATTATATTGAGCTTTAATGTCTTTTAAAATATTTTTAGTATTATCTGAAGATCCATCGTCAACAATAATAATTTCTTTTTGATAATCAAGAACAGAAGCATGCTCAACTTGCTCAATAATTTCTTTTATTGTTGATTCCTCATTAAGAACTGGAATTATAATAGAAAGTTTTTTATTTATCTCCATATAATTTCATATTTTTCAATAATTGATTTATTTAAAATATTTCTTTTAAGAAAAATAATTGAATAATTATCCATAAAAACAACAGCCCATTTAGAATCTTTAACTCTTTCAATTAAAAAATTTTGCCCCCATGGAGTATAATCGCGATGCGAAAAGAAAATAGCATTAAAATTATATTTCTCCATTTGTTCTTGCCAAACAAAATTATCTTGCTGAGCAGGAATATATATATCTTCAAAAAAAGAAACAGAATAAGCTTCTGGACGATTATCAGTAAAAACTTTTTCTTGAGGATAGAAATGATAAATTAAATATCCTCCAATATCATAATTATTAAAAATAGGACCTTTAATATTATTATCTTCAAAAAACTGAACTGATTGATCATTGCCTTGCGTTAATCCAAAGCCAAATACCCACTTATTTAAAGGTAGTTTCTGGCTATAGTTAACAAAAGTAATTAAAAACAAAGCAAGAGAAATAAAAATAAAAAACATTTTAGCATTTAGAGATTTAAATTTATTTTTTTTACTCAAAATATTCTTAATATTATACGCAATGATTGGTAAGGCAAATAATCCAAACATTGTAAAATTTCTAATTGCTAACCACCCTAAAACACACCAAACAATAGCTAAGATAGAATATATAAAAGAAAAACGCTTACGTTTTAGTATTAAAATTAAAACAAAACTTAAGATAAGAATTCCTAAAGATATTTCATAAAGAATTAAATTAGGATTATTAATAATTCCTAATTTTTGAAGAAACCAAACTGACTGATTCTCAACAATACGATAGCCATAATTTTTAAAAATATCAAATGGAGCAAGAACTCCTTTTATAAAGAAAGGGTTAATTAAAGTTACTAAACTTGTTGAAATTAAAATTAAAAAAAGCTTATTTAAAAACTTTCTTTTCTTAATTATTCGATCTACAAAAAATAATCCAACTAAAGCAGGTCCGAAAATAAAGTAGATGTGAGTATTAACCCAAAGAATTTCTAAGAATGGCAGAATAAAAAGCCATTTATAATTAATCTCATTTCGCTTCCATTTCCAAAGAATCCAGAAGAATAAGGCTATAAATAAGTAACTAAATATTTCAGGCCTAATTTCTGTTCTCTGAGCTATTAAAGGAATTAACAATAAAGAAAGGATAAAAGCAATATTGAAATTTGATTCTTTTTTTGCAATATAAAAGAATAAATAAAAAATAAATAAACTTAAAATAAAATAAAATAAAGAAAGACCAATAAAACCAAAAACTTTCCAAATAAAATAAAATATTACTCCCCCTCCCCAATGATGATTAATAACTGGAAAGTTAGGTTCTGTATAAGAATAAAAATTATTTTTTAATATCCCAAAATCTCCATTTAAAATAAGTTCTCCATTTTTTATATGCCTTCCCAAATCAGCAGTAGTTAAATCAATTTTATGAAATAAAAAAAATCCATACCAGGATATTAATAAAATCAAGATAAAAACCTGAAAAAAAAATTTCTTATTCATTGTTACTATTCTAATCCTAATAATTCTACTTCAAAGATCAAATTAGAATTAGGCGGGATTAAATCTCCAGCTCCTTGTTCTCCATAGCCATAGGCTGAAGGAATATATAATTTTCTAACTTCGCCAATTTTCATTCCAACAACACCTAAGTCCCATCCTTGAATAACTTGGCCTGCGCCTAAGGTAAATTGAAAAGGTTGACCCCTATCAATACTAGAATCAAATTTAGTCCCATTCTCTAAAACTCCAACATAATGAACAGTTGCTTTGTCTCCTTTTTGGGCTTCCTGACCTTCCCCTTGCTTTACTATTTCTGCTTTTAACTCATCTCCAAACTCTTCTTGTTGTTGAGCTTGTTGAATATTTTGAGCTTGTTGAGGTTGTTCTTGAGTCCCTGGCTGATAACCCTCTTCTCCAGGAAAAATTAATTTTTTTTCATCATTATTCATATTAATACTTTCTAATTCATTTTTATCATTAAAAATTATAGAAGCAAAATAAAGTCCACCCCCTATAACAATTAAAACTGCAAGTGCCGAAATTAAGCTTTTCATATTTGTATTATACTATTTTATCTAGAAAAATAAAAGCCACTAGATTTGAAGACCTAACAGCTAATATTAAAACAAGCTGGGGAGGAGGGACTCGAACCCCCGATCATGGAACCAGAATCCATTGCCTTACCACTTGGCTACTCCCCATTATCTCACCCTATACATTCAAATATCTTCTAATAGCAATCCAACTACTAATAGTTCCTAAGAAGATACCTACTACTATTTGGATTAAAAACAAAACAATTATATTAGCCTGAAAAAAATAAAAGATGTCAGTACCAGGCAAATAAGAAGTTATTTTAGGTGAAATATACCATAAAATTGGATATAAAATAAAAAGAGATATAACAGCAGCAATAATCCCATAAAGCGCTCCTTCTATAATAAAAGGACCTTTAGCAAACCAATTACTCGCACCAACTAATTTCATTACCTTTATTTCTTTTCTAGAACTATAAATAGTTAAACGAATTGTATTAAAGGTAACTAAAACAGCTAAACCTGCTAAAACTAATAGAATAGCTAAACCAATTTGACGAATGCTTCTAGTTATTGAAGTAAGTTTTGCAATAACTGCTTTATTCTCAAGATAATTTATCTTATCAATAATTTTAGTATATTTATCTTGCTGAAAAAACCCTACAATTGATTCATATTGTGATGCTTGTTGAGCTTTAATATTTAAACTTGCTTCTAAAGGATTAGTGTCTAATTCTTCTAAACTCTGCATTAAGACATTATTATCTTTATGTTTATCTTTGAATTTATTAAAAGCTTCTTCAGTAGAAACATATTCAGCACTACGAACTTCACTTAATTTAACTAAATCTACTCTCACATCAAGAATCTCATCTTCAGGAGTGTTTAAATGAAAATAAACACTTATATCAATTTTATCTTCAAGATTAGTTGTAAGTGAATTTATTAAAACATTAATAAGTAATAAACTTGTAATACCCAAAATAGCCAAACTCATCATTGAGATAGCTGATGAAGAAAGCCACTTATTTCTCCAAAAACTTATACACCCAGATTTAATTATACGAACAAATGTTGTAAACATAGATTAACGCAATATATATTTTCCATTTGGATCATCTTTAATAATTTTCCCATTTTCCAAAGTAATGACTCTTCTTTCTATGCCATTAATAACATCTTTATCATGAGTAGAAAGAATAACAATAGTTTTCAATTCATTAATCTTCATTAAAAGTCTAATAATTTCCCATGTATTAAGTAAATCCAAATTTCCAGTTGGCTCATCAGCAACTAAAACCTTTGGTCTATGAGCTAAAGCTCTTGCAATAGCCACACGTTGCTGTTCTCCACCTGAAAGTTGATGAGGGAAATTATCTGCCTTATTAACTATATTCACTAATCTCAAAAGTTGAGGAACACTTTTTTCAATTTCAACCTTTGTGCATCCTCCTACTTCCATGGCAAAGGAAATATTTTCATAAGCTGTTTTATTAGGTAATAATCTAAAATCTTGAAAAATCATTCCTATCTGTCTACGCCAAAAAGGAATATCCCTATTATTAAGCTTGCCAATATCTTGATCACCCCAAAGAACTTGTCCTTTGCTTGGCACTTCTTCACGTATTAAAAGTTTTATCAAAGTTGATTTTCCAGCACCTGAGCGACCTGCTACGGAAATAAACTCCTCATCATTAATAGTTAAATCAATATTATCTAATGCTAAACAATTAGGTGGATATGCTTTTGAAACTTTTTTGAAATATATCATACTATTTTTTAATATAACCTTCTATGAATTTATCTAAATTACCATCTAAAACTCCTGCTGGATTACCTGATTTAATTTTATTTCTATGATCTTTAACCATTTGATATGGATGAAGAACATAAGATCTTATTTGACTTCCCCATTCAGCTGGAGTTAGATCTCCTCTTAATATGTTTTTCTCTTGTTCACTGCTTTTTAAATTATATTGGTATAATCTACTACAAAGCAATTTCATTGCGCTTTTTTTATTATCTCCTTGTAAGCGTTCATTTTGGCAAGAAGCTACTAGTCCTGTTGGTAAATGAGTAATACGAACAGCTGATTCTGTTTTATTAACATACTGACCTCCTGGTCCACTTGCTTTATATGTTTCAATTCTTAAATCTTCTGGTCTAATGTTTACTTCTTTTATCTTATCAAATTCAGGCAAAATTTCAACTAAAGCAAAAGAAGTATGACGAAGATGATTTGAATTAAAAGGAGATAATCTAACTAATCGATGAACCCCTGATTCTCCTTTCAAATAACCATAAGAATATTGTTTATTTATTATTAAAGTAGCATTCTTAATACCCGCTTCTTTCCCTTCTTTTATTTGCAAAACTTGAGATTTCCATTCATTTTTTTGTGCAAAATTAAGATACATCTTTAATAGCATTTCAGCCCAATCCTGTGCATCTATTCCGCCTGCTCCTGCATAAATTGAAATAATAGCTTTTCTTTCATCATACTTATCTTTTAGTTTTTCAGATAGATCTCTCATGAATCAAGTTTATCATATCTTTAAAATGAAGTAAATCCTGGAGCCGAAGGTGGGAATCGAACCCACAACCTACACGTTACGAGTGTGTTGCTCTACCATTGAGCCACCTCGGCTGGAGCGGGTAGTGGGAATCGAACCCGCAGCTTTTGCTTGGGAAGCAAATGTATTACCACTATACTATACCCGCCTATGTTTGGAAAAAATATTCCCACCATTTCCAATAATTAACCATTTCTGGATCATTATTAATTACTGATTCAACATCTTTTTTATCTTCCTCTTCTATTTCTGCACCACCTTTTCTAATAACTTCAACTTTATTAATAGTATCTTTCGATAAAACAACTACTGTTTCGCCTGGATTTCTTAAATTAAGTTTTATTCTTGCTTCTTTTTCTAAATATGAATCTTCCTTAAAATAATCTATTAAATCTACTAATTGTTGATTGTCCCCTTCTAACTTATCTACATTAGATTTAAGCTGATTAATTTCACTTATTAATTGATGCTTACGATAAGTTTCTCTAATCAAACCGATTAACAAAAAAATTAAAACAAAAATAGCAATAAAGAGAAATATTTTAGAACTTAAAATCTTTTTAATTTTTTTTGTTCTTTGAACCATTTATGTTATTATTAAATTAATGAAACCATCTACAAGGAAAAAAATATTTTATTTAGTTTGGACTATATTAGCAAGCATGATTATTATAAGTATGCTTAGTTTTTTATTTGCACCAATGTTCTAATTTTAACATAATTTAGAATATCAAGCTCTATTACACATAGAGTTTTTTATTTTTTCAAAACTTTTAAAAATACTTCTTGCGGAATATCCATCTTACCAATAGCTTTCATTTTCTTTTTTCCTTTTTTTTGTTTCTCTAGTAATTTTTTCTTACGAGAATAATCTCCTCCATATAAATATCCAGTAACATCTTTACGCATTGCGCTAATTGTTTCTCTAGCTATCACCTTTCCTCCAATAACAGCTTGTAAAGATACAGAAAAAAGTTGTTTTGGAATAGCTTGTTTTAGTTTCTTTACTAAAGATCTTGCGTTCTTATCTACATTATCCTTATGAACAATCCTGGAAAATGCTTCTTTCTTTTCCCCAGCTATTAAAATATCCATTTTTATTAAATCTCCAGGATAATAACCAATAATTTCATAATTCATTGAACCATATCCAGATGTTATATTTTTTAATTTATCATAAAAATCAACAACAATTTCACTTAAGGCTATATCATATTTAACCAAAACTCTTTCTATCCCTAAATATTGCGTATCCTTATATTCTGCCCTCATACCTTCTAATAATTTCATCACTTGACCTAAATAAAGATTTGGAGTAATAACTTCAAGACAAACCCACGGCTCTTTAATACTATTGATATTATTAATTTCAGGCATATCTTCTGGTGAAGAAATAATAAACTCCTTACTATACTTATCAACTATCTGATAAGTAACTGATGGAGATGTAACAATTAAATCTAACTTATATTCTCTTTTTAAACGTTCTAAAATTATTTCTAAATGAAGCATTCCTAAAAAGCCACAACGAAATCCTCTCCCCAATCCTTCACATGATTCTGGTTCATACTGAATAGAAGCATCACTTAATTTTAATTTATCTAAACTTTCTTTTAATAAATCATGATCATTTGATTCAACAGGATAAAAACTCGCGAAGACAACAGGATTTATTTTCTTATACCCTAATAAAGGTTTTATAGTTGAACCAAATAAAGTAATAGTATCTCCAACCTGACATTGTTCTAAATTTTTAAGACCAGTAGCAATATAACCTATTTCTCCAGCATTCAAATAATTAGTTTTAATAAGATTAGGTTTAAACACACCTACTTCAATAATTTCAGTTTGAACTTTTGAAGCAAACATTGT
>Ga0233412_10001835_pt1 | contig 10666 bp, 6 predicted proteins | sample Na_anoxic_4_MG_FD_180667 | JGI IMG/M metagenome (GOLD analysis project Ga0233412, IMG submission 180667) | Seawater microbial communities from Saanich Inlet, British Columbia, Canada - Na_anoxic_4_MG | ecosystem: Environmental > Aquatic > Marine > Inlet | place: Canada: British Columbia... | reverse complement strand
TATAATTAGCTTCTATTAAATTAATTTTAACTCTTGCTTCTAATTCTTTAATCATAAATGAAATATATTCCATAGATATTTTTAAAGAAATTAAATCATTAATATTATAATCTAAATTTATTTTATTATTTAATTTCAAGCATTTTTGATTATTATAATTTTTAATAATTGAATTAAATTTAACATCATTATTTATTTCTAAATTAGAATTTTTATTTAATTCTAATTCTAATTTATTTTTTATATATTCATTTATTAAATTTATTTTTTCATATTGATCATCATTTAATCTTACAATTATTTTATTATTAATTTCTAATATTTCACATCTTTCTAATTCTAACATAAATTTTTTATTATCTAATTCTAATTTATAAAATTTTATTTCATCACTACTTATATCTTTTCTTTCTTTCATTAATAAATTACTTAATTTTTCATTATCAATTTGATTGATTTCATATATAAAATTATTCATATAATAATTTAATTATATTATTAAAAATTTAAATTATTATAATTATAAAAATTTTTATTTATCTAATTTATCTAAATTATTTAAATTATCTAATTAAGTACTCTTCTTTTTTCTAGTTGTTTTTTGATCTTTAGTCTTTTTTTCTTTTTCAACAATTGTTTTAGTTTTCTTAGAAGATTTAATTACTGGTTTTTCTTCTTCTGAATCAGAAGAATCAGATGAATCTTGAGCTTGAGCTTGAGCTTGTTCATCTTCAGATTCTGCTTCTACTTCTGAATCTGATGAATCAGAAGATTCTGATTCAATCTTTACTGACTTTGTTTTAGATTTCTCTTGAGTCTTTTTTGTTGTTTTACTAGCTTTTGTTGGTTTAGTTACAATTTCTTCTTCTTCATCATCTTCATCTTCATCTTCATCTTCATCTTCATCTTCATTATTATTGTTATCTATAACTTTCGAAGAAGGAGGAGGAGATGGTGGATGATTAGGTCCTAATTCATCTTCAGCAGCTGAATGAGTATTAATTAATACATTTTTTTTTCCAAATGAGTATTCTGAATAATTATATTTAAGCGAATTATCATTTTCATATGGTTTTTGAATAATATCAATTTTCTTACAATAGTATTTCATACCAGATTGTCTAATACCATCTTTTGCTGCTTTAGCTGCCCAAATTTCACGTGGTGACCATTCATATCTGATATAACATTTATAATTATAATATTTATCAAAATCTTCTGGTGTTTTTACTTGCATTTTTTCTGGTTCACCATAATATTTTAAAAGTTCATCTTCATCACAATCGTGTGGTTCTGGAGTATCTTCCTCTAATTTTTCTGGTTTTCTATAAAATACTTGAACATTAAGTTCTTTTATTGCTTCAAATCTGGAATCATTCCAACTAATTAATTTTGTTACTTCTTTATTATCTTCTATAAATACAAGAGGAAATAAAAGTGTTTTTAGATTTTCTTCATTATCTTTAGATTTACTATTTTTTAATTTATCCTTCACCATTTCTCTTACTATAGCCATATTACTTTTGTTTAATTTTTCATTATTATAATAATAATTCCAAATTGTATCAAAATTCCATTTAGATTTATCAAATCTTTCTTTCTTAGTAGTTTCATTACCTTGAAGTTTTAATTCTAACTCATTAATTTGTTGTGGCTTCTTTACTGATTTTAGAATACTATATAATGATTTATATTCACCAAAAACTTCTTTTATATTACCTTCAAAAATATCATCATAATAACTTACTCTGTTTTTTAATTCAATACAAGACTTTTGCTTAGGATCATAATGTGTATACATAAAATCTCTTTTATCTGGAGTATTAAATTTCTTAGGTGCAAAACCAGAATATCTTTGATAAATCCATCCTGTTTCTTCTATAATAGGAATATAAGTATATTTTGTATTATCATTTTGATTTTTAATCTTTCCTGCATGAATTCTTGATTTAAAAATCAAGCTTTCTTTGTTGTTAAAATCAATTGGTTCAATGTAAACTTTTTGTGCCATTTTTATGCTTAATATTATTGATATATTTTTATATTGAAATCATTAAATAAAAAAATCAACTTTTTTCAACTTTTTAAAAATAATACCATTTTATATTTATTATAATAAAAACCAATTATAAAATGTTATATAAGCTATACCTATTTCAAATATTAGATCATATCCTAATATTAATAAAGAATCTTTATAATTAGATTTTTTCTTATGATTATCTTTATTATATATAGCTACTTTTCTAAATCCTTTATAATATGCTATAAATGTCCATATAGAACAAACATATGTCATAGCAAATAGCATTTGTAATTGTCTTTGTAAATGTAATGGATTTTCATATATTTTTTTAATATTATATAATGTAATAGAGCTTATTAATATTAAAGAAGTAATAGTATTAATTTGTCTTTTAGATACATTTTGATTATTAGTATTTTGTTTTGTAAGTAAATTTGTTATAATATAAAATATAAATGTATGAAATAATAGTAAATATTTATAATTAAATAATCTATCTCCAAAATATAATCCAAAAGTAGTAACAACACCCCCTTCTTGAAATCCTTGTAAAAATATACCAAAATATTTATTTAATAATTTTTGTTCACCATTGATATAAGTTATATACATAGGTTTAATAACTCTAGTTTTTGTTATATTTAATAAATATTCTATAATAGTCCAAACTATAGTAGAACCTATCATGATTTTAAAACAGTCAGTAATTCCTTTATTAATATATTCTTCAATACAAAGACATATTGAAAATAAGCAATAAAATATTTTTTTGTTACCATTAGTAGCGAAATCTCCAACTCTTATTATAAAATATTTATTTTGTAATAATTTCATATATATTATCTATAACTATAATAAAATTTTATTTTATTATAATTTACCTCTAAATCTTAAGGAATTATTATTTAATTTATAATAAGTATCTAAATTGAATAGTGACTCAGAAATATTATATACTTCCATTAAATGAGCATATCCAAGTTGATTAATTAAAGGTTTATTAATATCAAACATATTTTTCATAGTTTTAATTTTATTAATCCAATAACTTTGAAACATATTGTCATAACAAATTCTTAAAAAACTATGAAATCTTCTAGTTTTTAAGTTATTCTTTTTGGAAAATTCAGGTAATTTAACTCTTACATTATTATTAATTTTTTCTAATAATTTTTTTTTATTATTTTCAGAAATTTTTAAATATTTGTCAAACCATTCAGGTTTTCCTCTGATTCCCCAATTATCATTTTTACATTTAAAATCAACATAGAAAAACCTTGATGCATCTATATCATTAAAGTAGTTATTATATATTTTTACATTATCTGTAAATAAAAATTTTGTTTTATTTTTTTTATTAAATTTATTTGGTTTATTTTTTTAAAAAAAATCTATAACTGAATCAGAAGCATGACAATGTTTATTATAACGATATTTATATTCTTTACATAATGCATCTGCTAATTTAACACAATAATTATAATTTGATATAGATTCTTTAGCCCATTTTAATGGAGCTAAATTATTACTTATACTTTTCGTTTTTTTATAAGGAGGTATTATTTTTCCTTCTTCGTGAAATATATATGATAATATTTGTAATATTTCAACCATTATTTTATTTACATGTTTATTACAATAATATTTTGCACATTTGTTAGGATCTTTATCTAAATAAAATATATTTACCATATATTAATATTTATAAAAAAAATTGATAAATATATTAATTATTTAAATTTATGATAAAATATGTCTAATTTTGATTTAATTGATTTCTCAGGTATATCAAATAATACTCAACAAAGAAAAAATAATGAATTAGAATATGATAAATTAACAACAGAAACTTATAGAATGATGAGAATTTATAAAATTTGTCCTATAACACATAATCCTCAAACGGAAGAATCTTTTAAATTTTATTATAAATGGGATCCTTATACAGGAGAAAGATTAAAGATTGATGAAGTAGGGCCATTATATTTTGATCCATATCAATTATATAAATATTATTTTAAAAGTAGATATAATAATTTATGGAATAATCCTGAAAATAATTTTGAAGGATATTATGGTGATTTAGTTGGAATAGGTAAAAAAATGAATATTAAATCAAGAGGTGATAATACAAATAAATATTTATTCAGATTACCAATTATGGATTGTTATTTAACAAAAAATCATAATTATTCTGTAGTAACTATGGGACCACTTTTAACAGATAATGAAATAAATGAATTAGATAATATAATTGCCAAAAAAAGATATAATGGTTTTACAAAAATAATGACATTAAAAAAATATTATGATAATGCGACAATAAATGATATAGATAAAAATTCAGAAGAATATAATAATATTTTAAGAGATAATAGTAATTTAAGTGAAGTAGATATAAATGATAAATATTATCGTTTATGGGTAGATAAATTAGTAAATTTAAATTTTTAAATTATAAAGGTTTTATAGTTTTAGTATTTTGTTTAAAACAATTAAAATAATCACAAAAATTTTTTTTATTTTTATTTATAATTAATAAATTAATATAATTATTTAAATCATTATTATTTTTACAATTCATACATATATGAATATTTTCCCTAATTTCTGTATGTTTAATACAACTTAAGTTATTACAAAAATAACAATTATAAAATCCATCAATAATACAATCTTTTATAATACATGATCCATCAAAAAATTGGTTATCATTTCTGACTGAATTTATACATATACTTTTTCTTCTATTATTAGATAACATATATTTAATAATATTAATAATTAAATATATTATAATATAAAAATTTCTACTCGGTTTATTAACTTTTATTTTATAAAAATTAATAAATACGAGCACCATACATGTATTTAATAACTTTTATTTTATAAAAGTTATTAAACCATGGACATAATTTTTTTAAAAAGTAGGAATAAATACATTATCTTCTTTTTCTTCTTCTTCCTCTTGAGTAGGAACAATATCATTATATGTTTTTTTATATAATTGACCAATATCAGTAGTATATTCTGAATTTTCAATAAAGTCTTTATCTAAAATTATATTACATAATCCTGTTCCTCCTTTAATACATAATCCAGCCATAATTCTTGATGAAACTGATTTCATTTTATCTACTTGATTAAATATGGAAGCTTCTATTAATTGATCTACTGTTTTTTCAAAAGAAGCTCTTGCTAATGGATCAGTATCTAGTTTATTAATACCAAATCTATCAACAGAAGTTAAAGTTCCTACATTTGTCATTAGATCACCAAAAATACTAATATGTTGAAAATTAGTACCAGAACCATTAGATGTTAAAACATTAATAATTTCTCTAATAATTAAAGTTCTAGCAGCCTCAATACCAAATTTTTCAAATGTAGTAATAATATCATTACAATAAGTTCTATTCAAGTCAATACCAATAATATTTTTAATAGCATCCATATTAATACCTCTAGTATATATAACATATTCGTTATCATTTGTTATAATATTGTCTTCATTATCAAAAGAAATAATTCTTTCTTCAACAGCCTTATCGCCTCCTCTAATTTCTTGAATAGAATCAATACCTTTTAATTTAAAATCATCAATAAACATATCCATAAAATCAATTAATGTAGATGAATTAAAATTATTCATGCTAAATCTAATATGAATTATAGGAATATCATTATTATCATTATTAGATAATATAGCTAATTGGTTAATTTTATCTAATATTTGTCTCTTTTCTCTTTTTAAACTTTTAACATCTAAAAATCTTTTCTCCCAATAAAAACAGAATTTACTCTTAATATCTAATAATGTTACTTCTTTATTTAATAATTTTTCTTTGTCAAATTCTATTCTCATTAACCATGGTAATCCATCTATAGAATTAGAACATGCTTGTTTAGTTGGTTGATGTGTATGGAAAATATGTTTAATATTATCTTTTTTCATAAAACTGTCATCTTTACCAGGATTTGGATCATAAAATATTTCTATTTTATTTCTTAAATCTTTAATTGTTGTATATTTAATATGTGAAGCAATTTTATTAGCATAATCTTTTTTAGATCTATGATTTTTATCTAAATAGATAATCATATATGGTTCTTTAGGATTCTTTGATAGAGAGAAAACTTCTTTAATTCTATCAACACCAATGTTAGTGCCACCTTTTCCACCAATACCTGATGAATGGAAAGCATTTAACATAAGTTGTGTAACAGGTTCACCTAAAGATTGAGCACCAATAATACCAACCATTTCTCCTGGTTCAACAATATTTTTATTAAAACCGTTAATAATTAAATTACTTATCTCATTTAATTTTTCTTTTGAAAACTTATAATTAAAAATACAATTCTTCAAGTTGAAAATATCATATAATGCATATTTTAATACAGTTTTTGCAGTTTTATCATCTTTATTTTTAATAGAGTTATGATCTTTTTTTTCTTTGTCAGTTAGACAATATAATTTAGTTTCATTAACAATATTATTAATCATGTCAATAATAAATTTAGGTTCCATACAAGGATTTTTATTATCATCTTCATATCTAAAGTTGTTAATAATTCTAACTAAATTAACTGGAATCATATAACTTGTATTTAAAGTAAGATAATTTAAAGTTGCTTTAATTTGAGTTTTTCTAAGATGATTTCTCATATTTATAATATAATCATAATATTCATTATTATCTTTATCAGACCAACTTTTAACTTTTTTTAATTCATCTTTAGTAAATTTAAATATATTTTTAATTTCAGTATTACCCATATTCATAATTTTAAAATTATATTGATATTGTTTTACTGTATCAGCTCCAGAATCACCATAAACGAATTGTTGAATTCTTCCTACTGCATTCCTAACTGTGCCATCATAATTTACCATAAAATCTTCTGTTGATTTAATTAATTTTCTTTGAATATATCCTGATTCTGCAGTATCATATACTCCTAATCCATTATAAATAATAAAATTATTTGTTGATGGAACTGTCAAGTCATATAATTTATTATATTTATTTTTTACATGATTAATCTCTATAATTTTATCTAATACTACATCATTTAATTCTTTATAATTTTTATGAATTTCTGATGATATCATATTATCTAATTTAATATTTTTTTCATTATTTATTAATGTTTTAACTTTTAATTTTAAGATATTAGCCCATTGTCCTCTTATTGTTAGTCTAAAAGTATCTGTTAAGTGTTTAATACCTTTTTCATCAGGATTAATTTTACTTATTGATAATTTAGAAAATATTCCTAATCTTGATAAACAATAATTAACACCTTCAATTAATTCTTTTGATGATGATGATGTTTCAATATTATTACTTCCAATTGTTCCATCACCACTAATATAACCATCTAATAAACCAATTATAAATTCTTCAGGTGCATTAATTGTTTGAACAGGTATATGTTTATTATGAGATCCATGACCTACAAGTTCTGTAATAAATTTACCCATTAATCTTGAATATCCTCTAATACAAGAACTAATACCAATATTATTTTCCTTAATTTCTTCTCTATAATTAATACCATATTTTTCAAACCATTTTATAGTAAAATCTCTTACTTTAGAATTATTTTTTGTAATTTGAATATATCCACTATCAATATCAATATTACCATCTGCTAAAAATAAACCAATAAATTGTCCATTAAGTTTATTTAATTCAAATCTTTCTGGAATTTGAATATTTTCTTTTTTAGCACCATATGGATAAATATATCCAATTTTAATATTATCATTATTAGATCTAACTTGAGTTCTTTGAAATTTAGCTTTACTGTCATACGGTAATATAAAATTTTTACCATTATTTTGTTCCCACCAACCAATAGGTATTTTATCTCTATTTTCCATAGCAATATTCATTTCTTTTTTTGCTATAATAAAATCAGTACCATAGATATATTTATCTTTAGGGAAAAATTCAGTCATATCAATATTATTTTTAATTAAAGGAGGATTAATTAAATTCATTGTTACAGGAACTTTATCATTTATTTTTACTTCTCCAGTTAATTTTTCTTCAAACTTATTGTTTTCAGAATTCCATATTAATAATGATTTTGATTCTGGTACAATTACTTTTCTACCACCTTTTGTTACAATTTCAAATAATTGTAATCCTGGAACATGTCTGGTTATAGCAGAAACTTCTCCCCATGTTACTTTACCATTTTCATTAACAGTAGGAATTTGTATATTATTAACTTTTACTAATTCAAAATTATTTTTATCTTTTTCAATTAATTCAGGATTAGATTTTTTAATTGGATCAATTTTATTATCAATCCATTTTCCAATTTCAATTACATTTGGAATATTATTTTCTATTACAACAATTTTAGTATCTGGAGTAACAGATCTTACTGTTTGATCTATTAAACCTTCTCTAGCTGATAATGCATGAAATATAAAATCTGTTAAATTTAAACCTCTCATAAATGATCTTTCAACAAAACCTCTTGATTCTGCTCTATCATCATTTTTAAAAAAGTATGGTAATGATCTATCATTATAATTTTTTAACATTCTACCACCATGATAATCCTGTTGTCCTAAACAACCTACCATTTGTGCTAAATTAATATCTTTACCCTTAGAACCTGATTCAATCATGATTTCAAAATTATTATCTGATAATGAATTTTTTTTTACTAATTTAGAAACTTCATCACGAATTACAGATAATTTTTGATTTACAGATATTTCGAATAATTCTTTAGTAATCATATCAGGATTATTTTCTACTTCTGATATTTCATGTAAAATTTCTAATTTTTTACTGGCATATAATTCATTCATTTGTCCTAATAAAATATCTTTAATATGTAAATCTTTTATACCAACTGTCATTCCATGAAACATATTATAATTATTAGTTAAATTTGTTGTATTATCTAAAAATTTTTGTGTATCATCAACACCATATTCATCCCAAATTAATTGAACTATACTATTTTTAGCACCAACACCTAAAGCACTCTTTGCTAATCTACCACTAACAATTTTTCCATTTTTAATATAAATATCAGGTTTATTTCTATCACCTTTTAACAAATTAATTTTATCAGGAATTAAATAAGAAAATATATCTTTACCTGTATAAATTTTATTTTTTGGAATATTATCAAAATTACTTAATTTAACACTTGATAAAAGATTCATAGCACTTCTCCAATTAAATTCATAATATTCGGTTGTTAAATTATAAGCTCCAAATAATTGATCTTGTTGCATTGCAATAATTGGTGCAGATGATTGTGGTGTTATAATTTGTAATTTTAAATCAGCAATGGCTTCTAACTCAATTTGAGTTTCAATACTTTGTGGACAAAAAATATTCATTTCATCACCATCAAAATCTGCATTATATGGAGTTGTTACATTTGGATTAATTCTAAATGTGCAATAATTAGGATTATCTATAATTTTACATCTATGACCCATCATTGATAATTTATGTAATGTAGGTTGTCTATTTAATAAAAACATATCATCATTCTGAGTATGTCTTTCAACTATATCACCATATTTTAATTCAATAAAATCTTTTCTCCATCTTAAATCAATTACTTGTGGACCTCTTGAATCATTATCAGTATTAGAATTGGGAATAACCCAATTAGCACCTGGATAAATATCTCTACCATTTCTTACTAATTTTGATAATTCTTCAATATTATAAGGTGTTACTATTTCTGGAAAAGTAATATTTCTTGCAATAGAAATTGGAACACCTAATTGATTTATACTTAATGTTGGATCTGGTGTAATTACTGTTCTACCACTAAAATCTGTTCTTTTACCCATAAGATTATTTCTAATTCTACCTTCTTTTCCTTTTAATCTGGAAGCAAGTGATTTTGTTAAAACACCTTTTTGTTCAGATTGAGGTAATTTTAAAGATTCATTATCATAATATACAGCTATATGATATTGTAAATATGCAATATGATCTTGAAAATATTTTGCTGTATTTTCATTCATATTCTCTTTATGTTTATTTATTCTAATATCTGCTTTTAATATATCTGCTAGTTTAACTGTTAAAGAATCTTCTTTTGTTGTTGAAGATGAAAAATCTCCTCTTACAGAAGGTCTTACTTGAACAGGTGGAACTGGAAATGTTTTATGAATCATATCTTCAGGTCTAGATTTCTTTGGATCCATACCTAGAATTAAACAATCATTATCTGAAATATTATTTAATATATTATAAACCATTTTTGGAGTTAAAATATCTTTTAATACTTTTTTTTCATTTTCATTATTAGCATTAGTTGTATATTCAGCAATAATATTAATTTCTACAGTTGATTTTTTTTTCTCTGATTTTATTTTTGGCACTGGTGCACCACAACCATAATGAGATTTTTGACAAAGATTAATATTTTTAACCATTGATTTAATTTCATTTAATCTATTTTTACCTGTTTTATTTTTTAATATTTCTATAATTTCATCTTCATTTTTATAAACAAGTAATTTTGAACATTTTATACATATACATCTTAAAATTGATATAATATGATCAAAAAAACCCATATGATAAACTGGTTCTGATAAATCTAAATGTCCAAAATGCCCATGACAATAATTTGTAT
>Ga0233412_10001831_pt1 | contig 10677 bp, 4 predicted proteins | sample Na_anoxic_4_MG_FD_180667 | JGI IMG/M metagenome (GOLD analysis project Ga0233412, IMG submission 180667) | Seawater microbial communities from Saanich Inlet, British Columbia, Canada - Na_anoxic_4_MG | ecosystem: Environmental > Aquatic > Marine > Inlet | place: Canada: British Columbia... | reverse complement strand
CTGCTATTCAGCCGATTACCATGCCCTGTGTGAAACCGATGATCGACTCTTCTCGGAACACTAAGTTTTAAAATTATATAGTTTTTACATTTTTTTGTGTATTAGAATACATTTATTATAGTTTAGATTTACAATTCGTTGCTCTTGGCAAGAAGGTAGAACGCGCCAACAGCCAACAGACTGCCTACAAGAGGTCCGACGGTGTAGATTAAGTATACAATACCTTCGCCTTCAGACAAAGCGGGCAATGCGATACCAAGAGCAGGGTTTAACGCTCCCCCGCTAATAGGACCTCCACACTGGCCCCAACGGTAAGCGCTACTCCAATTGCCAAACCGAAGAACTGGTTCCCTTTTTGCGCTTTGGTGGTAGCGACCATCAAAATGACCAATACAAGGAACATTGTGTACAGTGCCTCCAAACCAATTGCAGTAAGCGTCTCGATGCCTTCTGCTACTTTCGGGGCAGTTACATCACTACCGGCCATAACATCTTCCAGTATTGGCATGGCGATTAACCCGCCGATAAACGCGCCAGCAATTTGACTGACGACGTAGTAAATAGAGTTCATAATTGATATCTGCCCGCGAAGAAGGACACCAAGCGTAACAGCCGGGTTAAAGTGTCCACCAGACACGTGGCCCAACGTAAACACCAAAGCTGCCAACAGCAACCCAAGATTGAGGGGCGGTTGTCCGAATGCGACAGCGTTACTTAGAAGAGCAGTCCCCAAAATCTCACTCAGCACTTGCTTTAGTGGGAATCCGGCGCCTTGGCCTCGAGCATTGGTTTCTCGTAAAAGTGAAGTTGATTCAGCAACGTCGATACGTGTAGTCATTTTTATTTGGAGCGGAATAGAGGTGCGTAACTTGTATATTGATAGAACTTAAAACCTACATATATACTTATTTATATTCTATTTTCGAGTGAAAAAAATAAACATGTGGAACTCCAACACCTCCAGCCTACAGTACCTGCATTTATATCAAAAATGTTTGTTGAAGAGAAAACGGATGAGGGAGGCAATGGCATTACCACAGGACAAGGATACAGATAGGAAGTTCTGTGCGGGATACTACAAGCTATACAAACAAAAAATGTATGCCGAAATTGTTAGCCATTTTGTATAATTATATACAGAGACACAGCACAGGACTATGCTGTCGTGCACTGCATTTTAAAAAACAAAATTTTGGCAGAGAAAAATTCCAATAAGAAAAGTAAAAAATGTCTGTGCCAAAATTTTGAAATTATGATTGCAGTGCACGACAGCATAGTTTTTTGTAGGCAATGCTGTCGTGCACTGCATTTTAAAAAACAAAATTTTGGCAGAGAAAAATTCCAATAAGAAAAGTAAAAAATGTCTGTGCCAAAATTTTGGAATTATGATTGCAGTACACGACAGCATGCAAAATGTAGTGTAGTTGTAGTGTAAAATGATGGTACCTATTTAAACAATTTTATTACGTTGTATGTCCTTATATCAGTTTTGTCTTTGCGTGACATAGGGTACCTCTCTATTGTTCCCTGCTGCAACTTCCAGCAGTTGCCCTCTTCTTTCTTCCACTTAGAACCCCATAGGGGAAACTGTTTCCACATGTTAAAACAAGGGTTTAAAGTCAAATAAAAGGGTTGCTCTTCGGGCAACATTACTTGGTCTTTGCCATTTTTCTTGCTGCCGCAAGCAGGAGGGTCTGCATTTTCTTTTTCCCTGTGACACTTTTCAAGATCCATTCATCCAAGCTGCTTCTACAAATTAGCTGTGTTACATATACTGTTTTTGTCTGCGAGATTCTGTGGGCTCTGTCTACTGCCTGTTGAACCATGCCTCTCTGCCACGATAATTCTAAGAACAACACACGAGTAGCCATTGTAAGAGTTAGTCCAACTCCAGCAGCCGGGATTGTACAGCAAAGCATGTCTACCTGACCCGCTTGGAAAGCGTGCACGATTATGTTTCGCTTGTTGGTAGACACCCCGCCGTGGATCACCTCAATGCGCTTGACACCAATCTCTTTTGCCCACGCCTCTGCATTTCCTAGCACATCAAGGTGTTGACAAAAGACTAGAATTTTCTCCGGGAGGTTTTCCTTCAGGTAATTTTTGTAGGCAGAACAAAGTGCATCACTCCTCGCTTTTATTGACGCCAAATCGTGGAACGCACCGCCGATATGGTAACGAACAAGCCCCTTATCCTCTTCTTTCTCCACCTTTTTAATTAAGGCGGACATTGCTTGCTTTGCTTCGGGGTCGTCGTAGTACACCGTTGTTGTTATCTTTGGGGGCAAGTTCAATACATCTTCCTTGCTTCTACGAATGAAATGCATGGACGGTAAAATGAACGCCAGCTCCTTGCTGTTGCGAGCTTTGCGGCTTATCTTACACCAATACCGTTCTGTAAACGATTTTAATGTTTTAAATTTCTTTGGCCAGAGAACAGACAGCATGCTGTAATACTCGATCGATTTATTTGTCGAGGGCGTGCCTGTTAACAAAAGTTTTGCTTTCAATTTCTTTAGAATTGGTGCAAGTTTTCTGTACCGCTGCGATTTGCTATTCTTAAGTGCGTGCGCCTCGTCGCAAATGGCAATGGAAAACTTTTCCTTCTTTAATTCCTTGCTTTTGTTCTTTGCGGTGTCGTAAGACAAAAGCGTTATCTGAGACTCGTACGCCCCCAGTCGTTTCTTCACATTTGCTTCCCAATCTTTGCACAAGAAAGCTGGGCATAAAATCAACATCTTAGGACGTTTTTCTTTGTTTCGGTACATGTAAATACTGGCAATGCACAGAGCCTGCAACGTTTTGCCCAAGCCCATGTCATCGCACAGGGCTAAGTTGAAATTGAAGCGCAACGCCCACAGCACGCCCTGTTTCTGGTAGTCGTACAGCATGCCAAAGAAGTCCGCTCCTTCCAATTCGGTCGGCAAAGACTCTGCTTTTTTTAAAGAAAACTTCTGTGCTTCCGTCACGTAAGAAGGTAGCTCTTCAAACGGCATCTTCGTTTTTCGGATTATTTCAGAGACCTCAGCCAACCTGCTCCAAGGCTCCATCCTCTGCACCCCATTCGGAAGCTTAATTCGATTGCACTCCACCTTAAAGTAGTCTTTGCAATTGTACGCAATCAAGTATTTAAACTTGGGCAACAGCGTGAAGGACATAGAGTTCCACATACTAGTAAGGTAGTTATAATTACTTACACACACGAAACGATCAAAACTTTAAAGAACGAATTAGCGCTGGCTTTGGTGTTTTCTTTGGTCTCAGGTCAACAAAGTCTTCGTCGTCTCCCTTTTTCTTCGTCTCAAACGAGTTACCATCCCCTTTCTTTCTCCCGCTCAGTATTTTCACTTCGCCCAATATCTGAACTTCGTCGTCGTCGTCGGCACCTTCTTTTATTTTTTTTAATTTGTCTTCTAATGTCTTAATCTCTTTTTCCAATTTCTTCAATTCAAATATTGGAGTAGACTCGAACTTGTTTAATAAAAATAGTTTTCGTTTTTTTTTCGATATCTTCTCTTCTAATTCTTTTTCCTGAATCCATCCTTCGTCGTCCAAATCTTCTTCTTCGTCTTCAAATGTGCTTTCAAAGATAAGAGGAGATTCTTCCTTCTTTTGTTTACTACTTATGGTTGACTCAACTTTAAAAGCTTGTTGGTTCGTAGGGTTCGCGCGCAATAATAGTTTCAATTCAGACTCTTTGCGGTTAATCTTTTCCTGTATTTTCTTTACATCTGTAGGACCGTACCACATTTTTGTTTGATCTTCTCTCGTTCTTTTTTCGAAACTGGTTTCGCCGGGTCTTGACAAACCCCTAGCATCGGCTAATTCCAGTCTTAATGCTTTTAATTCCTTTGTTAATCTTCTCCTGTCTGCTGCATCTTGTTCTTTTCTTGTATCGGTTCGACCATATTTTATCTTCCCCCAAATGACTTGCTTGCACTCTTTTGTTGGTTGTTCACTCGTATTTTCAGTCCAACCAGTCCAACCTTTGGTATACCGTTTGCTCTGCATAGGATTTCGATTTTTGTATGCTTTGAAAAAGTTTGTAACAATGATGATTTTAAAAGGATTCACAGTTTGGTCCCATTCCGATACATCAATAGCATCAAAGTACACAATCTGGTCGTGAAAGTCGTGGTACATAATTTTCTCGGATTTTTGTCGCACACGGCTTGGGGTGGTAACCCGAAACCGATTAATTAATTCTTTCAGACGAGTCCGAAAAATTAAGTTGTTTCTATCTTTGTGTCTCAACACATTTTGTAAAAACACAGAAGTTTTAAACCACTCGGCCCACTTGTTGGTAAAGGTATTACTAAAATTGTCCCACCAAGTTTGAGATATTCCAGAATCGGGAAAGGACAATTGTAAGGCCGACTGCACTCCAAATTTTGTAAACGCGTACTTGCCATAAGCCCACAGAAATTTCGTGGGCCCGAAATTGGATACAAATTCGCCTACGGTGCTATTTTGAATGGCATCGAGACATTTCATAAAAATATTTTTTTGATCGTCTTTAGACAAGTCACTAATTTCAATTATCTCGTTGTCCAATTTCTGTTTGGTGGCATCGTCAGGCTTTTCAGCAGAACCAAACCAGTATTCTACGACATCTGCCCCTATAATCATTTTTCCTGCACTGCTTTTGATTGCACTTTGAATGACGTACCATATCCCGCCCGCTGCCTTAGCTAGGATTCCAGTTTTTATCACTGCTACTGAGGTCATAATGACTGCAATCGACAGTATAATGTTTTTTCGCACACCGTAAGTTATTGTTGTTTTTTCTATTATTTCACAATTTACCGTAAAAAGGTTTTCGTCGGTGGTAGAAACATAACCTGTTGCAATTAAATCCTCAATATAAAAATCAATGCTTTTTTTAGGGTTCCGTTGGTGCTGTGCTATAATGTTAAGGGCATAAAACGGTGCCATGTATAGGGCATTTTCAAACGCTTTGATGTACGCTGGCGCGTACAATTCGTCGAACTTCCCGTCTATTAAGCTTAATTTTCCGTCAACAAGGCAACTTTGACCTTGGTTCCATAGGAGGAGTAAAGAATTTGCAATTTGTTTACTTTGGGTGTACATTCTATCTAGGCGTAAAATGGTGTTGGCCCATTTTTTCTTTACACCTCTAAGCTGCGTTTTGAATGCTAGCAAGAGCCCACCAACACCCACATATGAAATTACCTGAAATATCGGGCCAATTCCTCGTAATTTGCTAAGGGCGCCTATAAACTGATTCGTAGATTTGTATACCACTCCGTCTTTATTCTCTGCATTTATTCTCCACCATTCTTCAAAATAATTATCGTCTTGTGCCATCTTGTTAAGTACACCAAGTGTTATTCTGCCTAAGTTCTCCTGTGTTTCTTGCACTACTTTTTGGTTCTCCTTTGCAATTTTTTCTTGTTCCTCTGGGCTAAGTTTTGTCCAATTGCCTGTTCGAAAACTAAAGCGTTTCAACACGTTATCTTCTGTTTTGAGAATATCAATTGCATTTTTATCGCCTTTTTCTAGTGTTTTAATCGCCAACTGTTTGCACACTTTTTTCCAATACTCTGCAACGTAGGTATTGATAATGTCGGTAAGCAATGGTGTGTGCAACAACCAAACCAGAAGTTTAGTCAGCAATGCACCGGCTGTTGCGAGTGCGCTAGGAAGTATCCCTAGTACGGCTGCTGCTGTGTTGTATACAGCCTTTCCTGCTTTCTTGCCAATTTTTTTGCCAGCGTTTAACGTATCCTCCCACTTGGTTTCGTCTTCAATGCTTTTTGCTATGCCTGTTAACGTATCCCCTGTGCCTTTTGCTATGTTATTTGCCGCTTCCATTGAAACAACACTTTTGTAGGCTTCTTTAACCTTATCCCACCAATTTTTTAATTCTCCCACAACGAGTGTTTCGGGTGGTTTTCCCCCTTTTGGTACGTTTGAATAACCCGCAAGTCTGGACAGTTCTATGTCTATACTAATTAGTATATATCTGGACATATAATCAAGAAAATCTATTTGTCCTGTAATTTGATACCTTTCCGTTAACTTGGCACGTTTTCGCTCCGCTTGTTGGAAGGTTCCAACAATATTTAACCACAAACCATTTCGTTTTTTTTCCTCCGCATTTACACTAATCCCTAGCTCCTTAATAACGCTTTCCAGTCTACGCATGCAAAGTGCCGTATTGTTCCCAACATCCTTGTTTCGTTTCTCGTTGCCAGTCCAACCACCGTAATAAATCTCTTCGTTTTTTGCGTTGCAGGCATTGCACTCGAATGACTGGTCTCCCGTTTGCTTACTTCTATTTTCCAGCGATAAGGTTGCAAGAGATTGTGCGGACAACGGAAGGGCTGTAAACCAACCGTCTAATGCACCCGATATAGTGATATCGTAAACCGTTTTTACGTACAAGGCTTTGTATCTAGACTGAAAGTGATCTTCCTGTGTTTTGCAAAGCAATTGGTAGGCTTGGTGAAGTGGAGTCCTCGACAAAAGTGTTGCATTTCCCGACCAACTCATCCTATCTTGTTCTTCTTTGGTTTCTTTTCCGTGTTTCTTAAAAAACACCCCTAACAAGAGAAGCATAAATTGTGTGCCATCGTCTGTCAAGTACATATTTTCTTCGGATTGATTTACTTTTGCTGAAACTATTAAATCGTTTGTAAACTCTATTGAGTAACGTTTTTTAATGTCCTCTACGATAGCCAAAATTCTCGGTTCTACTGAACCTTTGTTCTCTTTTGAAAATATAAACAACGCCAAAAGTGCAAGGTCCCTAGGATAGATGTTATTGAACTTGTTGCGTATGCGCCATCTCGAAACTTCTTGCACAATAGTTATAACATCATTTGATACATAGTCTGTGCTATATGGCCAACCGTCGAACATGCTATCAGTCCCTTTCATGTTTACCCATATGTTTGCAAAGAGAAAGGGTCCATACGTTTTGCGGTCTTCGTTGCCCTCAAAGTAAAACGTAAAGGTTTCTTCACCGTCAGCTACCGTTTTTTTTTCGTCCTCTAGCTTCTGAAAGATGGAATCTGGAATTTGCTTTTTTAATTCTTCTTCTTTTTTCTTCAGCTCCTTTAATCTATTTTCAACCAATGTATTTATTTCTTCAATTTTTGCATCAATTGCCTCTGCCATACTCTCTTTTGATACATTGCCAAGCTTGGTTTCAAACTCGTAATATGGTTTTTCACTTTCGTCCTTTTTTACCCATTGCAGTGAGCGGGTTGCACTTTCTGCAACTAAGTTCGTCTCGACTAACATGTCTCCTACCTGTTCATTGTAGACCCAAATGAGTAGCGTGCCAAAAACTCGTTCAATCCCATAATCATCGTAATTTTTGTATAGCAAACTAAATTCTACTTCCACTACTTCGTTTATGCCCACTATGTTTATTTTTTTTATCCAATAGTAACTTTTTTCATCTCTAGTTATCTCATCCTTAGTGTATGGTGGTGACTCTTCTGTAGTAACGCTTTCGGTGTCGGACATTGTTGGTGCGTAAAAAGCTGGTACTTTGTATTTATAGTAAGAAGATTTAATATTTGTTTACTGTACTTTTTTTAGAAAGTAGCGTTTTCGCTCTTCCTGTGTTGGTGTTGGCGTAAGGCGGAAACGTTTGGAGACACTAAAGTGCACCACACCATGCGCCTTTAAGAACTCCGGTTCCGATGCGTAGGTTTTGCCAAAGTAACGGACCTCGCCCTTCTTTGGTTTCTCCTTAGTGGCTTTAGCAACGACTGCGGAGTCATCTGTTTGTGAGTAACCACACCCAAAGCATCGGTTGTACCGATTTCTTTTCCAAGTGGAACAACGGCAAACATCATATCCTTTTGGAGTACCCTCCTCCCTCTTTTTCCTTTCCTCCTCCCATCTTCGTTCTTGCTCCTCCCTTCGACGCTTCTGTTCCTCCCTCCGTTTCCTCTCTTCTTCCTGCCTCTCCTCCTCCTCCCGCTTCCTCTTCTTCTCTTTTTTGTCTTCGAAGCACACGTAACAATATTGTTTCCACGTTGTCATAGTCTTCCTTCCACAGTCTGCACAGTTTGTAGAATTTAGAAACTTCTTGCAAGGCACACAAAAGTCTTTTGGCTTGCAGGGCTTGCAACAACGAAAACATACACCCCTCTCCCTAAGCAGTTCTTCTACCTTCTGTTTTAAGTCGTCTTTTGTGTGACGCAGTTTGGAGAGTTCGTTGTGTTTGAGTTCCGACAGGTGCCTACCGTCTTCAACAACAAACTGAGGCTCATTTTTCCGCAGTGCTTTGATCTCTTCCCACACTACAATGCACTCCTTGCACATTCCCCAATGGACGTAAATGTTCGAATAGACCAAGCTCGTATCGTCGTCGAGAACATCGTCTGCCATAACTTCAAAGAGCATGACACCGAGCTCATCGTAAATTTTCTGCCACTTTTCCGGTTCGCGACTGTGAGTCTTTACAATGCTGACCATGGCAATCAACTTTTCGTCCTCAAATACTGCAACATCCGCGCGAATTCCTTTTAAGATTAGGTGCTCCGTTTTTGCGCTATTGGAGGGACTATTAAAGGAGTAGGTTTTGAACTGGTTGCAGCAGTGACATTTCTTTGCACGAAAGCGTATATTCTGTAAATTGTCCACGACCTTTGCTTTTGCAGTAATATGCGACCATGTTTCACCAGAATGAGCTACTCCACCAACATCACTAAGCTCACTGTTCTTAGACTGTTTGTGGGACCAAAACTTCCCTTTAACGCTGCACTGTGTCCATTTCAAGTTTCGATTGCAACCCTCCACAGGACACGCAAAACCCTTCCACCGCAGCTTGTATGCATAGAGCTCCTTTGACATTTGCCTTGCTGTGTATCTGTTGCCATCGTTACTACGGGCATATGGGATGGTTATTGCTCTATCACTCATTGGACTTTTAAAAATAACTTTTACAAAAAAATAATAATACTACTCCTGCTAGTATTTAAAATTATGTTTTTAACTATTTTTTTGCACTTGCTGCGGGCTATTTTTACTTTGCTTTTTCTTCTTGTAATGTCCATAGTGCTGTTAGGTTGTCTTCTGTACACTACACGGCTGAACAGTCGTTTGCCCTAGAGGAGGATGGGCTGTTTGTTAGCATAAACTGCACAGTTGTTGCAGAATGGCGCTGTCATAAAATACCCTGTTTGTTTGTCTAGGCACATAATATCAATGGTATGTTGGTTGCTGTTGCATTTCACACATACGTTTTTGTAATGCTGCTTATAGCACGTCATGCAATTGGGCAATATGCTGTGCCTGTAGGCATCTTTGTGTAAAATGCATGCGTTCCCGCATAAACAACAGATAATGTACAGCTTGTTGTTGTAAGACAGTGCACTGCCAAGCAAGTCAAGCTGTTGGCATGGGGTGCTGACACATCGGTCAGCTAATGCATCTCTTATTCTCTCTTTTCGGAGTTTTCGATTTTTAGCGTCCTGACTATGCCGAAATTTTCGTTTGCCGTTCTTGGTGTGTCGCTCTGCCCTTCGCCCACAGCACAACTGGAGGTTATCGTTGTTGTTGTTTACAACTATTCGCAAACTACCCCTAGACAATCGGTTGGAATGTCGGTTGTTCTTTCTGTTCTGTGACATCAAAAAGATCTTCACGTCGGAGCACACGAAACACACGAAATTTAACCCGCTGGTGGGGTGTGGATGAAACGGACCTTCCCTGTTTTCATTGCCAACGTCCATTCGCTCCTTCAGGGCAAGTGTTTTTTTCTGTTCTTCAAAGATATGTTGTGGTAATGTATAAAATGTAATATTTTTCTTCAACTGTTTAAGTCGGCAAATTTCTACGACGAATTCCAGACTCCTGAGGTCTATTTTATGAAAATCCTTACTGCTGAACGTTTGGTTATTCAATGCTTCGACCAAACTAACATCAATCCCGCAGCTTGGGAGAATGTTAAACAAGCTCTCTTTGCCACACCTCTGTGTATATCTCCAAAGCAATTCTTTGACCTCTTTTGTAATGTGTGTATCTACAGCATATTTTTCCTGTGCGTAAAAGAATTTGCAAATATCGTTCTTCAATTTTTGGTAATACCCAAGGACTACTGTTGTTCTAAAAAGCTTTATGTGTTGTTTTGCAGCAGAGCACAATATCTGTTCAATGCTAGCCAACCAATCACTTCTTTGAAGAAAGGTATACTCACGCCTGCTTATTAAGTTCAACTTGGCACGAGTGCTGTCCATAAACGATACTACTTGATTGTGGAATCTTGACCATTCGTATTTTTTGTCCAGCACCTCATACACGGGAGCACACTGCTTTACACTGTTAATAAGATATTCTTTTAGACAGTAGAAAATAAAAATTTGATGGGAATTGTTTTGACTTGAACGAAACCATCTTGTAAAGAACGATTTGCTGCACAATTGAGTAACAAAGCTTTTATAAATAGCAACTCTGCCCTGAAAGCACAACTTTTCTTCCGCACACTCGTACAGACCGAACAGGCTACGTTTTAAGATCATCATTATAAAACTGTACGTTTCGTCCGATTCGTTGCAATAATTTAAGATTATTTGTTGCAAATTGCGAATTTGGCATCGCAATGGCTGTGCTTTTGATAGCAAGTGAAGAATATGGTTTTTAGGCGACGATTTGCTCGGGGGAAGAACCTCTGAAATTATTAAAGGCAATAATTTA
>Ga0233412_10001830_pt1 | contig 10680 bp, 15 predicted proteins | sample Na_anoxic_4_MG_FD_180667 | JGI IMG/M metagenome (GOLD analysis project Ga0233412, IMG submission 180667) | Seawater microbial communities from Saanich Inlet, British Columbia, Canada - Na_anoxic_4_MG | ecosystem: Environmental > Aquatic > Marine > Inlet | place: Canada: British Columbia... | reverse complement strand
TAGTGCCAATCGGCATATAGTATTTTTCCGACCACGTACCATCTTGAATCGAAACAAACCAAAAGTTTTCATGTGGTTTGCGCTGGAACTTAAAACAATACTCATTATTATTTTTCTTGTTTACTACTACTAAAAAAGCGTAATCTTGGTCAATGTGTTGGATGATGCTCATAATTAGGCATTTAAAAGGTGAGAAATGAAAAAAGTAGGGTTTGAAAATTCGTTTGAATAATCTTGTACAAGGTTACTGATTTTTTGAAGTACAATCTTATCATAATTATTAGTATTCAATGAATTTTGTATTCTCAAAGCGTTTTTATGTGCAATTGTTTCTTTACTGAAATACTCAATTTCAGCAGTACAGCAAACTTGTAATTGTTGCTTAAATGTTGATGTAAAAAAAGAAGGAGTTGTTAAATTTTCCATAATGTTAATTTTTAATTGATTTGATTGATTTGTTAATTACTTATACCCAAAAGTAAGAAAAAGGTTTTTAAAAAACAAACATAAATACATATAAAAGTTATTTATAACTATATTTTGTATTTATCGTTGTAACTTAAAGAAGTATTCGTATATTTGTGTAACACTAAAGAAAATAACAATGATAGATGGTAAAAAAGTAAAAGCATATTGTGCTTTAAAAGGGATCAGTCAAAAGCAATTAGCTGAATCAATTGGGTTAAATCCTAATACATTAACAGCTATAATAAGAAGAGGAAACACATTAAGTGTAAACCTTGAAAATATGGCAAATGCTTTAGATTGTAAAATGGATGATTTAGTAACTAAAACACAAACACTATGAAAAAGGATTCCTTTTACTTTCCTCATTTTGAAGCAGCCAGAAATGATAGAAAGATTTTAAGATTAAGAAAGGATTTGGGTACTGATGGATACGCTGCTTATTTCATGTTATTGGAAGTATTAAGAAGTCAAACTGATTTTAGTTATCCTTTCGAGGATGTTGATCTGTTGGCTGATGATTTTAAAATAAGTGAAGCAATTATAAAAACAACGATTTCTAATTATGGGCTTTTTGAGGTTGATATTGATAAAAATATATTTTCTCCAAAATTTAATGAATTTATGGAGCCTTATTTAAGAATGAAAAATCAAAGAATAGAAGCAGGTAAAAAATCAGTAGAAGCGAGAAAAAGAAAGGCTTTAAATCTTAACGAACGCAAAACGACCGTTGAACGACCGTTGAACGAACGCAAAACGACTGTTGAAGCAACCGTTAAACAAAGTAAAGAAAAGAAAAGAAAAGAAAATACTATTGCGCATTTTGACAATGCTAGTGCTAGTACTTGCTTTTCATTTAATGAATTTTGGGGGGCATACGAAAAAAAGAAGGACAGATACAAAGCTGAAAAGATTTATAATAAATTACCTGAACAAGATAGACAAGTTATAAAAGACACAATTGCTTTGTATGTACAATCAACTCCAGAAATTAAATTCAGAAAGTTTCCTTGTACATACTTAAACAATCGCTCATGGGAGGATGAAATCTTTATTGAGCAGCCAGTACCAAAACATAATACACCACAGCCACAACAAGACTGGCATTACGAATAATTTAAAAAACAGATTATGACAAATCAAGAATTAGATCAATTAAGACAAATACCAATTGTAGATGTAGTCAAAAACTATATTGATGTAAAAAAGGTAGGGAGCAATTATAAAGCGTGTTGCCCTTTTCATGATGAAAAAACACCTTCGTTTACAGTTGTTCAAAATGCAAATGAGAATTTTTATAAATGTTTTGGCTGTGGAGAAAGTGGTGATACAATTTCTTTTGTTCAAAAAGTAAAAAGCCTTTCTTTTCCTGATGCTTGTAAAGAGTTGGCAAGTATAGGAAATGTAACAATTTCACAAAACAATGACTTTCCACAAAGAAGCATTGAAACTAAAAAGCCCCAACACAAGACTTTTGAGAAGAAGTACATACAATCATATCAAAAACCAATAACGAAGTCATACAAGCCAAAAGAATCAGTTTTAAAAGCATTATTAAGCCGTGGCATATCTGAAAACACAATTGAGCGTGTAGGGATAACTGAAAGTATTAAATATTTTGGTGCATTAAGTAAAGAAGATGTTTCTATTAACTTCAATTTTTATAGAAACGGGGAGCTTGTAAACGTAAAACATAGACACGCTTTTTCTAAAAACTTTGGATTAGAAAAAGATTGTGAATTAATCCTTTATAATTTAGATAATGTTGTAATTGATAAGTCTAAAATGGTAATTATTACAGAAGGGGAGATTGATGCTCTTTCTATAATGGAAGCTTATGGAGAGATTAGAAACATTGTAAGTGTTCCGAATGGAGCTAATAGTGGTAAAAATCAAAATCTTTCTTATTTGGATTGTCCAAAAACAAAAGAATTATTACAAGATAGAAAGCTGTGTTTATGTTTTGATGCTGATAATGCAGGGAGAAACCTAAAAGATGCTTTTGTTTCAAGATTTGGAGAGGAAAATTGTTTCATTGTTACTTATCCAGAAGATTGTAAAGACATGAATGATGTTCTTTTGAAGCATGATAAGGAAACAGTAAAAGAAGTAATTGAATATAGAGGTTTTAATAAAGTAAATGGGGTACAAGATATTTCTGATTTTGAAAATACAGTTGATAACTATTATGATTATGGTTTCCCAAATGTTGATAAAGTTGGAATTTCTGAACTTGATAAATTAATTGGTTTTCGTGGTGGGGAGCTTACAATGGTGACTGGTATTTCTGGCTCAGGTAAATCTGTATTCTTGGATTTCTTAATGGTTCAATTATCAAAAATTCACAATTGGAGATTTGCAGTTTGTTCAATGGAAACACCAAGTGCAATACATTCCACAAGATTAGCGACAAAATTCATTAATAAACCTTTTAGAAATGTTGTTTCTGCTCAAGGAGAACTTTTAAAAGACAGAATGACTCCAGAAGAATATTCAGAAGCTAAACAATTCATTTACCACCATTTTCATTTTATATCTCATAAAGTAGAAGAGAAAAACGGAGAGAAGCATAGAGGATTAATGAATATTGATTACATACTTACACAAGCGAAGCGATTAAAAGCAATGTACGGTGTAAAAGGATTAGTAATCGACCCATGGAACACGTTGGATCATGAAATGAAAAACGGAGAGAATGAAACTAATTACGTTTCAAGAGTATTATCAAAAATAATAGCTTTTGCAGAGGATTATGATGTACATGTTTTCTTAGTAGCCCATCCAACAAAAGGTGTCACAAATCAGCAGGGAGTTGATAGAGTAGCAACACTAAATGACATTAGTGGTTCAGGTAATTTCTTTAATAAGACGCACAATGGTATTAGTGTATTCAGAGATAAAAACGATGATACAATGCCAGTAGAAGCCCACGTCCAAAAAGTTAAATTTGAGTTTGTAGGTCGTTTAGGGGTTGCGAAATTAGATTATGATAGGTTTACTGGGAATTACTCAGATGCTAAAACACAAATAGAATATTAAGATTATGGAAAAGAAAATAAAAAATCAGATTTGGAAAACAACAAGGTTTGTTGTGAATAAAAAAGGAGAGTTGGTTTGTCTTATGCTTAACAGGATTAATTTTCATGTTGAAGATGCTCTTTTTTTAGAATCAATTAAATAAAAAATCAATCAATTAAATCAATATTATGGAATTTAACGAAGTTTACAACGAACACAAAGGACTTGTTTACAATACAGTAAAGAAGGTAATAAAATACAAAGAGGAATTAGTGGATGATATTTGTCAAGAAGTTTGGATGAAGATTTTTAAAAAGTTACACCAGTACGATGAAAGTAAAGGAGTTATTGGCGGTTGGATTTATAGAATAGCATCAAACGAAGCGTACAAGGTTTATCACCTACAAAATAAGTCAAAAGAAATTTATTGTCTTAATAATGATGATACTGATAATATAGAGATGTATTATAATATTTTTGATTACTCAGATTCTTTCAAGGATGAAAATGAAAAGGAGCAAAAACAAAAGATTGAATTGATCAAAAGAAAGTCCTCAGAATTAAAAAGGAGTGCAAAAGAAATTTTCAATTTGTATTATTTTGAAGGTATGATTCATGAAGAGATTGCAGAAATAAAAGGGCTCTCTTGGAATACTTCAAAATCGCAATTAAGCCATGCAAAGGCAAGAATAAGAAAACTAATAGCATAAAACAAAAAAGGCAACTTGTGAGGTTGCCTAAAAACTTAAAATTAAAAAACTCTTATGAGCGAATCAACACGACAAAAATACGAATTTTCTACATTAATAAAAGACAAGAATACTATTTTATTTCTTGCTTTCCTGAACGTAATTTCAAATACGCAAAAGATTTCCTTTACTTATGTAAAGCACTCCTTCGCTTTTCCTTCCTTGGTTGAGCAAACTCCAGCCGAAACAATCGCTTTCCTTTTTGCATGGTTGATGACAATAGTAATTGTAATCAGTTTAGAATTGTCAATATTGCTTTTTGTAGCAAAAGGCGTTCGCTGGTTAGGTGCTTTATTTGCTTTCATGGTTTTTCTTCTTAACCTAAATTACTTTACAGAGCCTTATCTTTGGACCAGTCCAGCCGTTTTAATTGGTCCTGAATTAGCAGTAAAGTTTGGAATTGATTTAATACTTTCTGCATTATCTCCAGTTGTTGTATTTGCTTTTAGTGAATTGTATGTAAAGGAAAACAACGCACAGACAGAGGAAAAACAAAAAGAGGTACAAAACGATTATGAAAGGATTATAAGTGAACTAACAACGGAAAACGCACTAAATAAGCAATTATTAAGCAAAGTTGAAAAGCAGAAAACAGAAAGCGAAGCGAATAAAGACAAATTGAATCGGTTTTTAATCGCTTATCAGCAAGATAGGAAGCAAAGAAAAGCAATTATTAAGCAATTGAAGGAAGAGCAGGAGCAAATCAAAAGCGAATTATTGAAGTATAAAAACAGGTTTACTTGTGCAGGCTGTGGAAAAGAATTTGAAACACAGAACAGTTTGCAAGGTCATAAAAATAAAAGTAATTGTAATAATTAAGATTATGATATTAAGAAGATTAGGAAATAAAAAATTAATGGCAGATAAAATTATTTGTCATTTTCCTCCTCATGAAATATATATTGAGCCTTTTTTTGGTGCCGGTGGTATGTTTTTTAATAAACCAAAAGCAAAATATAATGTACTTAATGATATGGATGATGATGTTTATAATTTATTTAACGTTGTTTTAGATCAAAAAGAAGAACTCGCAAAGGCTTTTTACATAATGCCTATACATGAGAGTTTAGTTAATTTTTGGAAAAAAAACAAAGAGATTGATCCAGTGAAAAAAGCATTACGTTTTTTGATGCTTTCTAATTTTGGCTACATGGGAAAACCTGGAATAAAATATGGGACTGAGAATCCAAAAAATCCAATTTACAAAAACTTAGATAATTGCTATAAATTTATACATGATGCTCAGTTTATGAATGTTGATTTTAGAAAAGTTATCCCTAAAATATCTTTTAGAGGGATGCGCCCAGAAAAAGAAAAAGCGTTTATTTACTGCGATCCTCCATATTTATCAACCACAAACAATTACTCCAATTCATTTAATGAAAATGATTTTATTGATTTATTAGAGATGTTAATTGATAGTGATTTAAAGTTTTGCGTTTCTGAGTTTGATAATCCTTTTATATTAGAACAAGCAAAACAAAGAAATTTGAATATTATTGTAATAGGGGAAAGAAACAATATGAAAAACAAAAGAACAGAAATATTGATAACAAATTACGAAAACAGACAAATACAATTATTTAAAAATTAAATAAATAGAATCATGGAAAATCAAGAAGTAAAAACAGAAGTAGCAGTAAAAAAAGTTTCACCTCATTACATGGCTGTAAATCCTCCAAAAGCGCATATCACAGTTGTACGTCCTAATTATTGCCAAAGCAAAAAAGAATGGAGTACAAGAGTGATAAATGAGAAAGCAGAGCAAATAAAATGCTTTACTGATAAAGACAAAGAAAAAGTGTTGATTGAGTGGGGGAAATTAATGAATGATTTCCATAAAGTTGAAAAAGCTAAATTATAATAGTATATTGCTTTCGCTGAGCATAACCAGCAATTAAATAATTTTAGTCAAGGACTAAACAAGACAGACCCTAAATTGGAAGTTATGCTCCTTTTTAGGGTTTTGTTTTATTGTAAATATTTGAATTATAAGAAAATGAAATACATTAAAATATTAAGTTTGATCATGGTCCTAAGTTCTTGCGTAAAGAATAATAGCGAAAGGATTGTAAAAGTTTATCTTCAAAAGAAGCATAACAATATGATTTTAAAGTATGAGATTGAAGCAAAGCGCAAAAATGACACAACAATAACAGCAACTTATTCTTTTATGAATCCTTTGCTACAAAGTGATGTTAAAATGAAAGCTGATTTTATTATAAAAGGCGATACAGTAGAAAAGGAGTACATAAGAAAGTTTTATGTAAGAAGTGAAGGAGAATTTAAACAAAGTAATTTGTACTAAAATAAAAGTAATATGGATAGTTTAGACTATAAAGAAGGAAGTGGATTATTATTAAAAATATTATATTTAATAATTTCGCTATGCGTTGCATCTGTTATATTTTTATTTGGAGCATTATTTGAATCAAAAAGAGATAATAAGGTAATGAAGTCACCCAAAAGAATTGAACCAAGTTATATAATCACTATTAAAGATGGTAAAAGTGACACGTTATTTATTTACAAAAAAGAAAAATGAAATACATTAAAATATGAATAATTTAATAATTGCTTTACTGTTTTTATGTTTGATTTGTATATTTTTTATTTTTGTGCAAATGTTAAAGATAAAAACGAAAGTTGATTATGATAGGATAGAGCGTATAATAACAGAGTATCATAAATATTATGATGTTTACAAAAAAGCTTGTGCTATTCGTAAGATTACCCCAAAAGAAGGGATTTCTATTAAAGAAATGCAAAAGGTGGTAAATGAAACTATTGAAAACGATTAAAAATGAATAAAATATGGGAGTAGGGAATCAATACAAAGAACATTGGACTTTTGAGAAAGCGAAAGAGTTATTTGATAAAGCTTTAGGATTAGCAAGGCAAAAAGAATCATACAGTAAGGGTGAGTATTCAGTTAAAGGATATTCATTTCATTTTCTTGGAGAAATAGCGTCAGAATTAGACACATATTTAGATGTTTTTACTTATTTGATAGATAAGTATAGTGAATTAAAAGAGCCTTATAAGAAGCTTAAAACACGTCTTGAATCTAATTGCTTTGCGGACAGTAAAAAAGGAATCATCAAAGAAGCCTCTGCAATCATGAATCTTAAATCCAATTATGGCTGGACTGACAGGGTACAAAACGATCACACAACGCAAGGTGAAAAAATAGAGTCAATCCCCCCTATTTCTTGGATAAAAGAAGATGAAAAAGAAATAGATGAGTAATTCTAATTATGAAATACATTCATTATACAAACCTTTGTACACAACTAAAAAAAGGTACATTGGTATAACTGGAGGTCGTGGGTCGTTAAAATCACACTCGGTGCATGACTTTGCCTTAAGGCTAACCTATGAAGTAGGACATGGTATATTGTTTTCACGATATACAATGACTTCCGCGCATCTTTCTATTATTCCAGAATTTAAAAAAGCTATTGAAAGGCTTGGTGTTGAATCTGATTTTGATATACAAAAAACATATATCAAGAATATTAAAACAAATTCGTTTATCGTTTTTCGTGGAATTAAAGCTGGTAGCGGAAACAATACGGGTAATTTAAAATCTTTAAGTGGGGTGACAACGTGGATTATAGATGAGATGGAAGATTTTATTGAAGAATCTGAATTTAATCGAATTGACGATTCTATACGTTCTGACTCTGTGCAAAATAGAATTATTTGGATAATGAATCCGACAACCCCACAACATTTTTTATTTAATAAATTTTTCAAAAACTCTTATAGTTTTAAAAAGATTGAGGGGTTTGATATAATGGTTTCAACTCATCCAAAATTAGAACACATACATACTACTTACCATATTGGTAGAAAATACCTTAACAAGGATTGGTTAGAAAAAGCCGAATCATGGAAAGAAAAAGCAATTAATGGTTTTGATATTGAATTAAATATACAGCTAACACTTGAAGAACAAGAAAGAGCAAAGATATTTTATTCAAATAATTATCTTGGTTCATGGAAAAACAAGCAAGAAGGAACAATATTTAATAATTGGGAAATAGGAGAATTTGATGAAAGTTTACCCTATATTTTTGGACAAGATTATGGTTATGATGATCCAACGACATTAGTAAAAGTTGCAATTGATAAGAAAAATAAGCTTCTTTATGTTCAGGAATGCTTTTATTTGTCCTCTTTAGATGATGATCAGATATTTGAATTAAATTATAAACACGCTGATAATAAACTTATTATAGCAGATAGCGCAGCAAAAACAACAATACAAACTTTAAGACGTAAAACAACACAAGAAAGAAAGAGTATTAATTTAATTCCTTGCGTAAAAAAAGCCGGTTCGGTTTTGACTGGAATACAAAAAATGCAAAAATATCGTATTATTGTAGAAAAAAATAGTATAAATTTGATAAGTGAGTTAAATAATTACATTTGGCTTGATAAAAAAAGCGATACTCCAATAGATAATTTTAATCATTTAATTGATCCTTTACGCTATGCACTTGACTATCTTGATAGATAAATTTTAAAATATGGTTATAATAGACAAAATAAAATCAATCTTTACTTTAAAGAATCATAATCAATTATCAAATTTAAGCAGTCGTTCTGCTTTTTCTAAATGGTTTGGTTTTGGTGGTTTTGGTTATAATCATATATCAGAAGAAAGATTGATAAACGAGGGGTATCTTTCAAATGAAGATGTTTTTTCTGTTATAGATAAATTGGTCCAAACTTCGGCAAGTATTCCTATTTGCTTATATGAAAAGAAGAGCGAAGAGTGGGTAAAAGTTGAGGATTCAAGTAATTCGCTTTATAGCTTGTTAATGAAACCAAATGAGGACCAAACCAACAAAGAATATCGTATTGAGCAGTATACAAATTATTTACTTACTGGAGATAGTTTCGAATTAAAAGACACTGCTTTGGGTTTTACAGTTCCTACTTCATTGTATATTTTGCCTTCGCAATTTATGGAGTGTTCAACACTTACAAATCAAAGATTTTTTGAAAAACCTTCAAGTTATATTTTTTCTTACGCTGGTTATAGAACAGAATACGAAGCAGAACAATTAATTCATTCTAAAAAGTTAGACCCTTCTTATCCACAAGATAGAAAAGGACTTTCTATGTTACAACCTTCTTATTTAGCTTTAGACACTTCTAATCAAGTACACAAAGCAGAATCAGCAATGATTGAAAATAGAGGGGCTACCGGAATGATTTCGAGTGATTCAAAGGAAGGTTATCCGATGACTGCTGAGGAAAGGGATGAATTAGATGCTCAATTAAAAAATAGAATTGGAGGAGCAAACAACTATAATAAAACAATAACAACATCGCAAAATGTTAAATTTGCTCAGTTAGGTTCTAATTTAAAGGACTTAATGCTGGACCAAATAGATTTAAATAAACTCCGTAAGTTTTGCAATGTTTACGGTATGAGTTCACAACTTTTTAATGATCCTGCAAATAAAACATTTAACAATTTAGCAGAAGCAAAGAAATCACTTTATACAGAAGCAGCTATTCCATTGGCTCAAACCTTTGTAGATAATTGGAACGAAAACCTAATACCTATTTTCAACGAAAGAGATAACAAGGAGTATTATATTAAATTAGATACTGAAAAAATAGAGGTTCTTCAAAAAGATAAGAAAATGGAAGCTGAAAAATCTAAAATAATGATTGATGCTATTCTTCCAATTGCTGAAAAAGTAACTATGGGAACTTTAGAAAGAGCAGCAGCTATTCAGATTTTAATTTATACCTACAAAATAACAGAAGAAGAAGCCGAATTGCTTATTCCTGAAACAGTAGCAATGCAAAACAACCAAGATAATGAGAAATAAAAAAGGATATAATCGTAAGAATTGCGACTTTGAAATAAAAGCAGACGCAAAAAATCGAATGGTCGAAGGGTATTTTTCGGCTTTTGATAATATTGATTCTGACGCTGACAAGATTTTAAAGGGCGCTTTCTCTAAATCAATCAAGGAGCATGGTCCTAATTCTTCAACTAATAGAAAAATAGCGCATTTAGCTTACCATGATGTTACAAGACCTATTGGAGTAATTGAGGAGTTAAAAGAGGATGATAAAGGTTTGTACTTTCGTTCTAAAATGGGAGAACATACCGAAGGAGAAGACTTCTTAAAAATGTATGAAAGTGGTATTATTCGAGAGCATTCAATCGGATTTAATTACATTGCTGATAAAATAAAACAAGCAAAAGAAGGAGAGCAAAACATTTGGGAAATTCAAGAGGTCAAACTTTGGGAGGGTTCTGCTGTTGTCTTTGGTGCTAATTCAGAAACCCCAAACCTTGCAATTATAAAAAGTCAAGAAGATATTAATACGTTCTTAGAAGACTATAATCAAAGAATGGAAATTTGCATAAAAGCAGTCATGGACTGTAATCTTTCGCAAAAATTTAATAACTTGT
>Ga0233412_10001829_pt1 | contig 10683 bp, 9 predicted proteins | sample Na_anoxic_4_MG_FD_180667 | JGI IMG/M metagenome (GOLD analysis project Ga0233412, IMG submission 180667) | Seawater microbial communities from Saanich Inlet, British Columbia, Canada - Na_anoxic_4_MG | ecosystem: Environmental > Aquatic > Marine > Inlet | place: Canada: British Columbia... | reverse complement strand
GTTATGCGCGGTTATAAGGCAGGCCTTGCTCTGCATATGGGCAAAATACTCGAATGCGCATCGATAGCAGCTGACCCGGGAAGCGGAAGCGACTGCATGATGGGTGTAATTTCAGATAACAATTTTAAAGTATTTCCGTTAAATGACAGTCGCAGATGTACTACCATGTCAGTGGCCGCGCATACGCTTTATGAAAAATCCAACCCGTACATGCTGCATGGACCCGATGGGATTATCGACCTCAGCAAATGTGAATTTACACAACTCGATGAAAGAACGGTTGGAATTAAGGGAACAGGTTTCATTCCTTCTAAAAATCCGATGATTAAGCTGGAAGGAGCAAGAAGAATTGGGTTTAGAACGATTTCGATTGCAGGAGTCAGAGACCCTGTGATGATAGCCGGGATTGACGGAATTCTGGATTATGTCAGAGAAACCGTGGACAGGCAGTTCAATGGACTCGACGGTAAATATATGCTGACTTTCAGGGCTTATGGGAAAAACGGTGTCATGGGAGAAAACGAACCCTCAAAGCAGTTATCTCACGAACTGGGTTTGATAATAGATGCTGTAGCCGCTACCCAGAATGAAGCTAATTCGATATGTTCATTCGCAAGGTCGACGTTATTGCATTATGGGTATCCGGAAAGGATATCCACAGCAGGCAACCTTGCATTTCCATACTCGCCGTCGGATCTAAAAGCCGGCGAGGTTTATGAGTTTTGTATTTATCATTTAATGCCGCCAAAACAGGGCATGTTTGAAGTGAAATGGATGGAGGGCGCTGATGAAAATTAAACTAAGAGAAGCCGCAAAGGTTATAAGGAGCAAGAACTCGGGGCCTTACGAGCTGACTTTTGATATTATTTTTAAAGATAGAGCAACCTTTGACGCTGTTGTAGCGAGTAGAAGTTTTAACAGGGAATTGATATCGCGCCTGTATTCAGTTGATATTGGCGATGTAAAAGAAATCGTTGAATTCATTCCTGCCAACGCGGTTAAGGCGACCATCAGGCGCAGGGTTGTATCCGGAAGCTTGGGCGATACCGATATTTACGGGGCCCAACAACATGCGCCGCTTTTAGGACTGGAGCTTGAAATCTAAGGGGGATTCATGAACACATATTTACTGCAGGAACAACTGATGCACGCTACATACTTTGCTCCCAGGGGAAGGCAGAGGTTGTATAACCTCGGGCATCAGCTTGCTCAAAGACATCTGAATGCATCGGATCTCGTTATCGGATTCATAGGCGGACCCGGAGCGGGGAAATCACGGCTCATCAGCGGTATGTTTCCGGGCCTGGAACTCACAAATGATGACGAAGGTGTTAATATACGTCCGCTGCCCTTGTTGGATGCCCATGAAAACGAATTTTTCAAAAGCCATACATACCACATCGATATTCGTTTTGAATCCGCATTTACACAGCCGGGTATTCTTGCAGATGCAATAAAGGCTGCGGTTGAGCAGAACAAAAGGGTAATAATTGAGCACTTCGACTTGATATACAATGCACTCGGATTGGATGCTGATGTTATGATAGCCATCGGTGAGGAGGTTATTGTAACCAAACCTACGATATTCGGGCCTAAGCCCGATGCACTGGCAAAGCAGGTGTTCAAATCCCTTAAGTACAGAAAGATGGCTCATACAGCAGAGGATTTAACGAGTATGGTTCTCGAAGACGATTATAATTTCAAAGCGCCTCCGATACACGGCGACATAAGGCATGGGTTCCTGTTGGAATTCGATGAGTGTCCGGATGTGCCTATTGAGGAACTTGAGAGTAAAGTCAGAAATTACATCGACATGAAGCTGGATATCAGCCATCCGGATGATGAAAGCATCTATATCGGGGATGATATTAGATATCATTGCACAGGACCAAGGCTTCATGTGCTTAATACTGGCGATATTAAGAATTTTAGACTGGAAATGGAATATATTTATGATTACAAGGAGCAGATATATGTTTTAGCCGGTCGTGTAGGTGAGCCTGACAACACAGAATTCTAATAATTCTATGTTATAATACACCAGTCACCAAAGTAAAACGCATTAAATGCAGGTAGGTTAAAACTATGAAGTTATTTGTTCGGATTGTTCTGGTTACTGCAGTAATTCTTGTATCCTCAGGCACGGTTTATGCAAACGATGCATCTATGGGACGCATGGGTGAAACTGTGTATCCGCTTCAGGAAACCGATGTCACGATGGTTTCAGAGGAAATTTTCATAAAGTTCTATGCAGATGGTTCCTCAGGTAAGGTCACGTGTGAATTTGTATTTGAGAATTCAGGCGAAGAAAAAACAGTCCTTATGGGATTCCCGGCTGCAATGAAAATTGATTACGAAGCATTGACAACCGAAGAAAGGGTCAGCCTGAATAATTTCACTGCGTTTAAAAATGGAGTGGAGATACCGGTAGCTGAAGTTGAGAGTAGTGAAATGGAAGGGGATTTCTCTAAATACCCCACCTGGCATGTCTTTGAGGTTCCGTTTGAAGCCGGTGAGACCCTGACCATGACGCATACATATGATGTTAATTTCACATTCTATTCGGAAGGAAGTATAAGCATCGGATATATTCTTGAGACCGGATCTACCTGGAATGACAGCATCGGCCATTCAAAAGTGACATTCGACCTATCCGAAATTGAACCATGGGGAATCGAGATGTACAATTATCCGTCAATAGATGATTTTAGATATTCAGACGGACAGCTTATTTTTGAGAAATGGGATTTTAAACCTGACTTTAATTTAGAAATAATGACTAACGCAAGATATTTCAAAGGGTATTCTGGCCCTTGGGAGCTTTCTGAAACTGTAAAAGAAAGACAACAATTTTATCTTGATTCTCTTACTATGACTAAAAATGAACTGATTGATGCTTATAACGGTCTGAGTTATGAGCAAAAATTTATTGAGACTGTTTGGTTGAATGGGAGACTTGAAATACCTGATGAAACAGTTGAAAATCCCAAAACTGATAATGTTCATAATTTTAATAGAGCGGGTTTGTTTTTCTTCGTTTTAGCCATAAGTTTAACCCTAATAAAAAGAAAGAGGTCTTGGGGATAAAATTGTTTTGCGTCATTTTAACGGCTAATTGTGACAATTCGTGTGGCTTGGATTGGGATAATTTTTATTTATGGTTTAATTAGTATTGTTCTTGTATAGCCCTTGACAGTATTTCACTTAAAGGAGTCTGTAATGAAAAAATCCTTTATCAAGCTGATAACAATTATATGTCTGGCATGCCTTCTTATGATGTCCGTATCATGCGGACCTATCGGTGAATCGAGGATAGACAAAATCGGGATTCACAGTAAAGCCCTTGATAAAGTCATGAAAGTTGAGATCTATGTACCCGCGGGATATTCACCAAAGAAAGAATTCCCGGTGTTGTATTTATTTCACGGATATACAGAGACTGAGAAAAATATCAGGGAACGGGGATTTTACAGGGTTGCAGATATTTTAATAGACCAGGGAAGGATTGAACCGGTCATCATTGTCGCTCCGCAGATTGATAACAGCTATGGTTTGAATTCTGCAGAAACTTCTTCAATGATGGGGAATGATCCCGAATTGGCTCTCTATGCGGGCATGTACGAGGATTATCTTATTAATGAATTGATAAAATATATTGATTCCGAATACGGCACGATTGAAGACAAATCCGGGCGATTCATAGGCGGTATTTCAATGGGAGGTCACACAACGCTCAGGCTGGGTTTTACCCATAGTGATTTATTCAGCAGAGTCGGGGGGCATATGCCGGCACTGTGGACGGATAACTTCCGTGAGAGTGATGCGGGATTTAAGGTATGGCTGTATCCTAACGAAGAAGTCAGGGGGAAAAGGGACCCGATATATATTGCAGGATATGAGGACCTTTCTGATATCAGCGTATACATTGACTGCGGACGTGATGACAGCTGGGGTTTTTATGATGGTTGTGATGTGCTATTCAATGTGTTGTCAGAGAAGGGTGTGGATGTTCAATATTACCTTAAAGATGGCGGTCACACACATGAGTATATAGAAAAGAATGCGGAGGAATATCTTTTGTTCTACGCCGGTGCCGGGAATTAGTTTTTGTTTTTTTAGGAGGAAATGATGAAAGGATTGTTTAGCTGGAAAAGTTTGGTTATTGCAATTATTCTATTATTGTTTCTTATAGTTATTTTGATAATTGAAATCAGTGATAATAATCCAGCATATAATGCAGAACAGGACTATGAATTTGAACTGTCATTCGGCTGTTATGGAAAGAATAATATAAATACATTTAATGACACAATCACAAAAGACCTGGTTTCTGCAGGAGTTATCACTACTAATTATATTATGCCTGACTATGCCAAGAAAAAGGTATTTAAAATGCTTAGGGACATGGATATATTGTCATATCCTAAAAGTTTAAATTTCCCGCTTAACAATGAGCATGTTGATTACCTGTACCTTAAGGTGAATATCGGTGGAGAAGAGCAGATTGTCAGGTGGACTATCCCTTGGGGTTTTGATTTCTATGGTGAAGACGGATCAAAAATATCGGTCCGGCATTACCAATTTAAGATGCTTGTTGAATACATATCTAAGCACGTTTACGAATCCGATGCCTGGAAAGCCCTTCCAGCGCACGAAGGCGGTTATTTGTAGAAATAATCAAATTCTATCTAACTCATGACATATCAAGATGGTATTCGGAACACTAATTGTATAAGTTGGAAATATTGCATGACATATTGATATGTCATGATATATTGTATCGATGTTCAAATATGGCAATGTGGAAGCTCTGAGGGAGGATATCATGAAAAGCTCAACAGGATTAAAAAGTCTGGCTGTAGCAATAATTATACTTTTGGTTTTAGTCGGCTGCCTGATTAATCTTAGGATAAACCATATAAGTTACTATGACCCGTTCATGGACTTTAATTTCAGGTTTAATTTCGGACCGGACGGGGGGGTAGAACTGGATACTTTTAAATTCAAGCTTTCAGGCACATTGCGCGGTTATAGAGCGACGGGTTTTTTGCTACCCCATTGGGCCAGGCAGATCGTATTCGATATGATGCATGATATGGATATTATGAATTATCCTGATTCTTTGAACAGTACATCAGAGAATATTAATAATGTTGAGAATTTTACATTGATGGTACGGATTGAAAATGAGGAAAAAGTCATAAAATGGGATGTTCCGCTGAAAATGTCAAAAGAGGATTTAGAAGAAATGACCGATGAACAAAGGGCTTTCCTTGAACTTGCGGAACAGATTAAAGAATTTGTATTAAACTCACCTGCATTTGATTTATTAACATACGGAGACGACACTTACCTGTAAAGTATCATTTATAAGACGGCTTCCCGTTGTACATCGCAATCTAATTATAATCGCCTTGGCTTTCTGAAATTCGACAAGTTATCTGTCGGATACTTTGTTTTGAAAGCGTAGGCGAACATATGTGCGAGCCTTGAGGTTTTATGATATAATATAGGAACCGCGGGAAGCGGTTACTATGCTTGCAGGGGGATGTATGGATAAGTTCAAACTGGCGTCGAATTATAAGCCTAAGGGCGACCAGCCTGAGGCTATTGCAAAACTCTGCGAAGGACTTCGAAGGGGCGACGAACACCAGGTTCTGCTGGGAGTAACCGGATCAGGCAAGACCTTTACCATGGCTAATATAGTTCAGGAGCTTCAGCGTCCTGCCATTGTCATTGCGCATAATAAAACGCTGGCGGCGCAGCTTTGCGGCGAGTTCAAGGAATACTTTCCGGATAATTGCGTTGAATTCTTTGTCAGTTACTATGATTACTACCAACCTGAAGCATATATCCCGTCCACTGATACGTATATCGAAAAAGATTCTTCAATAAATGATGAAATAGACCAGCTCAGGCATTCTGCCACGGCTGCTTTGTTTGAACGCCGAGACGTGATTATAGTGGCTTCGGTTTCATGCATCTACGGCCTTGGCGACCCGGAAGATTATGAAGACCTGATGGTTTCCGTTCGGAAGGGTATGAAAAGAGAGCGCGACGAGGTCATCAGCGCTCTTGTCGATATCCAGTACACACGCAACGAAATAGATTTCAAACGAGGAACCTTCCGGGCGAAGGGCGATGTTCTCGAAATCATTCCTGCAAATTATGACAAAATCGGATACCGCATCGAATGGTTCGGCGATGAAATTGAACGGATAATGGAAATCGACATTGTTACCGGTGAAATCAAGGGAATCCGGAATCATGTCGCCATATTCCCCGCTTCTCACTTTGCGACGACTCAGGATAAGATGATTAAGGCAGTCGGCGGCATTGAGGAGGAGCTTGAGTGGCAGCTCAATGAACTGCGGGGGCAGAACAAACTGGTTGAAGCGCAAAGGCTTGAGCAGCGGACCAGATATGATATAGAGATGCTGACGAATGTTGGAATATGTTCAGGTATTGAAAACTACTCACGGCACATTTCAGGTAGGGAAGAAGGTTCGCCGCCCTATACGCTGCTTGATTATTTCCCGGATGATTACATAATGTTTATCGACGAATCCCATGCCACCCGGCCACAGATCGGCGGCATGTACAAAGGTGACAGAGCCCGTAAGAAAAGCCTGATTGACTTTGGATTCAGGCTTCCTTCAGCGTATGACAACCGGCCGCTGATGTTTGAGGAGTTTATTGAACGGCAGAACCAGACGATTTATGTCAGTGCTACACCTGCCGATTATGAGAAAGAATTATCTACACAGATTGTGGAACAGATTATACGTCCCACAGGCCTTATAGACCCGGATATAACCGTGCGGCCTATAAAAGGGCAGGTCGAAGACCTTGTCGGCGAAATCAGGACAACGGTATCAAAAGGGTTCAGGGTCTTGGTTACAACACTCACAAAAAGAATGGCAGAGAACCTAACTGAATATATGGACAACCTTGATATCCGCGTGCGTTATCTGCACTCTGATATCGACACTCTCGAAAGGATGGATATCCTCAGAGATTTACGTCTCGGCGAGTTCGATGTGCTGGTCGGCATAAACCTTCTGCGCGAAGGGCTTGATCTTCCGGAGGTTGCGCTAGTTGCAATCCTTGATGCCGACAGGGAAGGATTCCTAAGGAGCGTACGGTCTCTCATACAGACTGTCGGCCGCGCTGCACGAAATGTGGAAGGCCGGGTAATAATGTACGCTGATACAATTACCAGGTCAATGAAGGAAGCCATTGATGAAACCATGAGAAGGCGTAATATTCAACTCGATTATAATACTGCAAACAACATCACACCGAAAACTATCGTAAAAAAAGTAAGGGATGTCATAGAAACCGTTGTAAAAGACGACGTAGCAGCATATGGGCAGGGACCGAGGAAAATAAAGAACATAAAATCTGAAATCATGCGGCTGACAATGCTTATGGAGAAGTCAGCGGCACACCTTGAATTTGAGGCTGCGGCACGATATAGGGATGAAATAAAGAAATTAAGGAAGCTTAAAAGCGGAGGTAATTTATGATATACGGTAATGCGGATTTGTTTAACGCCGAACAGCTTGTTGATATACCCGGTATTCCCGGCAAGGTCCTCAACAGATTCAGCGTCCATGCCATTGCGGGGCTTGACAGTGGCGAAGACCGGCGCGGCCCCATAACCCAGGCATATGGCAGCGGTATAGAAATCCGGTTTGTTTCAGAAAGCAACACAGTTGATATATATTTAGGCGCATGGGACAATGACGGATACATAAATATAAGTAATGGCGATTATGATAATGCTTCGGTATATCTACCAGAGGGGAAATTGATATGTGTGACACTTGAAAAGCATCCCCGCCTGGCTCGGATGAAAGCTAAAGCCCCGGAAAGGTTTTCAAGGAATGTCTGGCGGATAACATATCTTAAAAGATTCACACCTGTTTTTTCACATATTGACGGCAAGGGCGGAATAATCAGAGCTCCCGAACCAGACGAACTGCCTGAAAAAACAATGCTGGCCTATGGGTCTTCCATAACTTTCGGAGCGGGAACAGGCCCTATGTCAAACCTAACTCATATGCAGATAGTTGCCCGCAGACTTGGCTTGCAGGTTATGAACAAAAGCATGCCGGGAAGCTGTTTCTGCGAAATGTCATATGGGGATTATCTTAGTGATATAACCGCTGACTTTTATTATTACGAATTGGGCGGCAATATGAGGCTTAGGCATTCACCGGAGGATTTCAAGAAAAGGGCGACCCATATTGTCAGCGAGACTAGACGTAAAAATCCTTCAGCGCCTATAATGCTTCTAACAATTTATCCTCTCTTGAAGAGCATTCCTGACGAAGACAATGAAAAAGCTTCACGTGTGATAGGGGAATATGACAGAATCCTTGAGGAACTGGCTGTTTCTGATGAAAATATTTACCTGATTGACAGCGCAGGCATACTCAATGACACCAGACTCCTGAGCTTTGACGGCCTGCACCCCTCAAGTTATGGAAACATGGTTATGGCGGACCGCATTTATGATAAAATAAATCATATAATACAGGGCGGTTGATGTTGTCAAACACAATACCGTAATATATTATGTAACAAATACAGAACGGGGGGATTTACCATGGGTAAAATCAGAGTGGGAATGTTCGGTATTAACGGACATCAAATACATGAACTTTTGGCGGATAATGAAAGGGCTTGCTGCGGCGCAGTAGCTGAAATCGACAAATCCTTGCTGCCGGAAGAACTTCAAAACGACGAGTCAATTAAATATTATGATACATTTGAGGAAATGATTGCTGATGACACACTTGATGTCATTTCTTTATGTTCACCGGTAAGGCAGGACCAGGAATGGCAGTCAATAGCCGCACTGAAAGCCGGCAAACACGTATATTCAGAGAAACCTAGTGCTTTTTCAGATGAAAAACTTGATGAAATCATAGCTACGGCGAATGAAAACAATGTTTTGTTCCATGAGATGGCCGGAACTTGTTTCGAGGATCCGTTTATGTCTATGAAGGATATAGTGAAATCCGGGGTGCTTGGGGAATTAGTCCAGGTTTATGCTCAGAAATCATATCCATATCATGAAAGGCGCCCGCAGGATGATATAACCGACGGCGGCCTTATCCGCTGGGTCGGGATACATGCCACGAGGTTCATTGAACACACTACAGGGTTAAAAATCAATAAGATTTATTCAGTTGAGACAACTCATGCAAATCCTGTTGACGGCGGGGGAATGGCTACAGCAGCGAGTGTTATGATGACACTGGAAAACGGAGCTGTCGGGTCAATGTGCATCAACTACCTTAATCATAAGCTTCCGCTTGGGTCTTGGGGCAATGAACACATAAGAATCTGGGGAACCGAAGGCTGGATTGAGGCAGTGGACGGACTTCAAAAAACACATATCTATCTCAGAGACGGCCGTTCGGAAGAGCTTGAAATGAACCATCCCGATATGACTGACGCCGGCTACTTCGAATTCATTCTTGACGAGATAATTGACGGAAAACCGATGCCAATTAGCCTTGAAGATGAGCTGCATCCGCTGAGGGCAGTCATCAGGGCGAAGAATAATGTTATAGAGAAGGTGAAATGATGAAATTAGTATTAATCGGAATCAGGGGTTATGCAAAGGTATTCATGGACGCCATGTTCGAGAACAAACCCGGCGAGGATTTTGAGTTCGTTGGTTTCATATACCCAAAAGCAAGGAAAAGTCCGATACCCCAGGAACTTATAGACAATAATGTACCGCAGTATGACTCTTTAGACGAATTCTATAAACATGATACGGCTGACCTGGTGATAATCTCTTCACCTATTCAACTGCATGTTACCCAGACAATTAAGGCACTTGAAAATGGTTCAAATGTCCTATGCGAAAAACCCATTGCTGCAACAATACAGGATGCTCTTAAAATGGATGAGGCTGCAAAGAGAACAGGTAAATTCGTAGCAGTTGGATTCCAGTGGTCATTCTGTGATCCTATCCTTAGCCTTAAAAAGGACATTCTTGACGGTGTATATGGAAAACCACTCTCATTCAAAACTGTTGTGCAGTGGCCGAGAACAGTACGTTATTACCACCGGAGCAGTTGGGCCGGTAAAATTCAAAATGACTACGGCGATTGGATTCTTGACAGCGTAGCAAATAATGCAACCGCTCACTTCCTTCACAATATGTTCTTCCTTATGGGAGACAGCATAAGTAAAAGTGCTTTCCCTTCAAAGATAACTGCAGAGATGTATAGGGCTAATGAAATAGAGAATTATGATACATTTATGGCTAAGATAAAGACTGACAATGGAATAGACCTTGTTTTCATGGCAAGTCATGCGGTTCCTGAAAATATTCATCCTGTTTTTGAAATTATTTTTGAAAAAGGCAAGGTTACCTTCGACAGTGCTAAAGATAGAATTATCTACGGCACACCCGATGGTGGTGAAACCAAGGCTTATGGAAATCCATTTGAGGATGAAATGAAGAAAATTTTCACTTCAATCAAGGCAATCAGGGGTGAGGTTGAAATTCCATGCGACATTCAGACTGCAAGTGCTCAACTAGTCACAATTAACGCAGTATCTGAGAATTACAAAATCATTGATATCCCGGAAGAGTACCTTGTACGTGAGAAAATAGAAGAACCTACCGGGGAAACTACCCTAATATATGTTAAA
>Ga0233412_10001828_pt1 | contig 10688 bp, 12 predicted proteins | sample Na_anoxic_4_MG_FD_180667 | JGI IMG/M metagenome (GOLD analysis project Ga0233412, IMG submission 180667) | Seawater microbial communities from Saanich Inlet, British Columbia, Canada - Na_anoxic_4_MG | ecosystem: Environmental > Aquatic > Marine > Inlet | place: Canada: British Columbia... | reverse complement strand
CATGGACCGCAAACTTCCACCCCCCATCGTAGGTCACCAGCTGCCGCTGCAGCGGCATGACGTCTCCGCTCGTACACTTGGACAGGTCCAGCAGACCCATGCCCTTCTCCTGCACTGCCCCGGGCGGCGGGGTCGGGGGCGGCGGGCGTGTCACGCCCGGCGGCAGCGTCTGGGGGGGCGGGGGGGCCGAGGTGGGGGGCGAGGTGAATCCCTCCATGCATACGTTTGTCAGCGGCTTTCCCTCCGCATCCTTGCCGCAGCCACAATTGCCGTCCGGGCAGCAGCTCTGGCTCGCACACTGCGCACTGTTGTTGCAGCCGCTGCACCGGGGGAGAGAAGTGCCCTTGTAATTGTTCGTATCCAAGCAAACGTTTCCTGTCTGTCCCGAGCAGCCGCAGTCGCTGGCGCAGCAGTAGTTACTCTGGCACTGCACATTGTTGGTGCACGGGCTGCACCCCGGCCGGGGGGTTCCGGAATCTGCCCCCACCGGGGAGGGTGGCGCTGTCATGATTTATCTGGTGGCTACATTTTCCTCGACATCCGGGCGTGCAATTATTTTGTAGCGCTAGAGTAAAACGCCATGACCAAGAAGGTGAATGTCCGTGGTCTCAAACGTGCTATCACCAGCGATTGTGTAGTCAAGTACTACGCTCCCTGGTGCGGCTACTGCAAGTCCATGGCACCCACCTTCGACCAGGTCTCACAGACCGTCGAAAAGGCCCACCCCGAGATCAAGGTGGTGCGCTTCAATATGGACAAGCACGGCGACGAAGTCAAGAGCGAGCAGGTCGGCATGAGCACCTTCGGCGTGCCGGTCCACCAAGACGTCAAGGGCTTCCCCACCGTCATCCTCTACAAGAGCGACGGCAGCCGCTCCATGTACAAGGGCCCCCGGGAGGCCGACGCCATGGTGTCCACCATCAAAGCCTTCTACCAAAAGTCGTAAACTTCACATGCGCTGCGGCTGCAGCAGCATGCGGGGCATGCTGCCCCGCATGCAAGGCCGGGTCTTTTTTTGGCCGTGCACCCACATCCACCCCGCCGCCGCACACAGCGCCAGCACCCGGGGGTGGTGCAGGAGGGCGACCAGCGCCGCCGTCAGCGCCCACACCGCCAGCTGGTGGCAGAGGACGACCCGCCGGATAGCCTCGCTCTTCGGCTCCATCCGGGATGGGGAGAGCGCCGCTGGCCGCCGCTGGCCGCCGCCAGCGGGCAAGGCGCAAGCCCACCTCTTGCGAAGCAGCTATCCAGTCAGGTTTCGGCCATCCAGCCAACTGCGTATGTTAAACAAGTTACTGAAAAAGATAGTTTCGCCAAGAAAGCTGGTCAATTATTTAAGAAGGCGGTGTCGGCGGAAACACCTTTCTTGGAGAAACTATACAATAAGAAGTACAGTAAAATAGATGTGTGTGGCACGGAAGCCTCAGCGTGTGCTACCTTTAATGATCTAGTCTATGAACAAAAGTTCATAACAACACCAACAGTTCGTCTCTTGTGCTATGCCACTGCCAACAAAACAACACAAAACACAAACATCAACGACAAAGCCACGGGTCTGGTGAAAGCTGCGGAAGAATGCAAGGACTGCGTGAAGATAAGTCAGCAGGGCGGCGACAAATTAGTTGTAGTCGTCAGCGCCTTTCCGGATCCTCATCGGTGCAGATACCATTGGAACTTAACGTATAGTGAACGGGCTGATTCATCCGACCCCCAATGGCAGAATTCGTAGGGGTTGTGCGGCGCAAACAGGGGCGGCAGATCTTCCACCGGCTGCGGCACGGCGGGTACCCGGCGGCCTTCACGGTTAGTTCCATCGAAGCGGCGGCCTCGCTCCTCGGCTCCATCCGGGCAGAGAAGCAGAGAAGGGGCAGGGCCGATTCTCTTGGCGTACAGGTAGATCACCATGGCTGACGTGTCGTACCCCGCTCGGAAACACGCACCACCCGGTGAGGAGCTAGAGTGCCACATCTGCTTGCAGCCATTGAACGGTCGCCACCACTACAGCCTGAAGTGCTGCCGGAAGCACACCGCCTACCACCTGCAGTGCATCCGCAGCTGGCTGCGCATCCAGAACCGCTGCCCGCACTGCCGCTGCCGCTCCTCGCTGGTCATGGTGCGGCACTACACGGGGACGTCGCCCGGCACCTTCTGGTTCGGCCTGGCGCTCGCCGCCTGGTTCTTCTGGCACAGCTAGGCGTCAGCCGCAGCCTCTTGTTGGTGCCCAATGGCCTACACGTTAGTCACTGACCTGTGCTGTTTTTTTTGTTCGTGCGCTGGGTGTGGTGCCGCAGCGCCCATGGACGATCGTATACGCTCGGTGCTGGCCGGCACCTGCACGCCGCCGCTGCTGTGGGCCCGGCGCTGGGAGGAGGTGGTGCCGATGCCGGCGCCGCCGGCGGTGGAGCTGCCGTACGAGCCGTACCCCTACCAGCGGCAGGCCGCCCACATCCTCGACTCCACCTTCCACGGCGAGTCGCTGGGCAACCTGCTGGTGGCGAGCCCCACCGGCAGCGGCAAGACGTTTGCCATCAAGTGGGCGGCCAAGCGGGCGCTCGAGCTGGGCTGCCGGCTGGTCATCGCCGTGCCGCTGGTGGCGCTGGCGGAGCAGATCTTCGCCCAGCTGCGGGAGCTGCTGCGGGGGCTCCAGCCGCTGTCGGACAGCGACGAGGACTTCTTCGACGACTATAGCTGGCCCGACCAGCACCCCGGCGGCTTTGGCGGCGGCGCCACCGAGGAAGACTCGCCGGTGGGCATCCGCACCGGGCCCTCCGAGATGTACCCCGACGCCCCGGTGCTGGTGTGCACGTACGAGGTGGTGCTGATCCAGCTGAACCGCTCGCTCACCTTCCTGGACCGGGTGCCGCTGATGATCATCGACGAGATCCATAGCATCGCCGACCCTGAGCGGGGGCACGCCACCGAGAACCTGGTCAACCATCCCGGCCTGCCCCCTGAGCTGCGCATCGTGGGCATGTCCGGCACCCTGCCCAACGACATGGAGCTCGCCGAGTTCATCGGCCGCTCCAACCGGCAGCCCACCTGGATCGTCGGGGCGACCAAGCGCCCCATCGACCTCACCTTCTACCTGCACACGGCGGTGCATGACGAGAAGGACGTCAGCGACGAGGATTCTCCCGACCGGGGCAATTCGCTGCGCCAGCTCTACCACACCGGCCGCCGGGAGTTCCGCCCCCCGCGGACGATCCCACCCTGCCCCGGCGGCTGACGCCCCGGCAGCACCGGCACCGCACGCTGCAGCTGGTGCGGCAGCTGGAGCGGCAGGACATGCTGCCCGCCATGGTGGTGGCCTTCAGCTGCGCCGGGCTCGACCGCACGGCGGAGGGCCTGGGCACGGTGGACCTGCTGCCCGCCCGCCGCTCCAAGGCCCGGGTGCACTTCGAGTTCCAGCGCATGCGGGCGGCGCTGCCGCCGGAGGAGTGGAGCCTGTTCGGCGAGCTGCTGGAGCTGGCGCAGCGGGGCATCGGCGTGCACCACTCCCGCAAGCCCAAGCACTACCTCGAGCTGCTGCCCCGGCTGGTGCGGCTGGGCAAGGTGCGGCTGGTGCTGGCCACCTCCACGCTGTCCGCCGGCATCGACCTGCCGGTGCGCACGGTGGTCTTCGGCGGCGGGCTGCGCATGCCCGGCGGCAAGGGCTTCCGCACCATCGAGCCCAACCTCTTCCACCAGATCTGCGGCCGGGCCGGCCGGCCGGGCCAGGAGACCGAGGGCAACGTCGTGGTCGCCCGCTGGGCCGAGCTGGGGGTGGACCTCGAATCACTCGTCTGCGGCGGGGCGGTGCCCATCCGCAGCCAGTACCGCCTCACGCCCGCCATGGTGCTGCACATCCTCATCCACGCCGACCTCAGCGTCGAGAGCCTGCTGCGGGGCTCCTTCGCCAACGGCGACCTCTCCCACGTCCGCCAGCTGCTGCGGGAGCTGCGCCAGGAGCGGCAGGCGCTGGGGGCCGACGCCGCCGCCGTCGAGGCGCTGGCGCTGCTGCGCACCGCCCGGGAGTGCGCCGGCCAGGTGCCGGACCACGTGGGCCTGGCGCTGCAGCTGCGGCCGGGCGATGCGGTGCTGGTGGACCCCGAGGACCCCTCGGTGGCGGTGCGGGCCTACACGGTGCAGGCGCTCGGCAGCGGCGGCGACCCCGAGTGGGTCACGGCCGCCTCGGGCGAGGCGCTGCGCCGCAGCTGGATCTTCCGGCTCGAGGGGGCGCCGTCCAAGACGAAGAGGGGGAAGCGGCGGGCGCTCGGCCTGGCGCAGGGCGAGGCGCTGCGTGCAATGCACGGCGCCCTCGACCGGCTGCGGGAGCTCGAGGCGCCGGCCGCCCCGGGCGAGCCGGAGCGCCGGGCGGCGCAGCTCGACCGCTGGGCGGCGGCGCTGCGGCGGCTGCTGGCGCCCGAGCACCTGGCGCTGTGGTCGGAGTACGACAAGCTCCTGCAGGTGCTGCGACGGCACCGGTTCGTGGACGAGGAGGACCTGCCGCAGCTCAAGGGCCGCATGGCGGCGGAGCTGGTGGCGCCCGACGACGGACTGTGCGTGGTCGAGTGCTGGATCGAGGGCCTGCTGCCCCGCAGCGACCCGCTGCGCTTCGGGCCGCTGCTGAGCTGCTTCCTGGCGCAGCCGAAGCACGATCAGCAGTGCCCCGCCGAGTGGGAGCCGGCGCTCGAGGCGCTGCAGCGGCGCCGCCGGCAGCTCTGGGGCTGCGGCGACCTGCGGCTCGGCTGCTGGATGATCGAGCCGCTGCGCCGCTGGATGGCGGGCCAGCCGGTGAGCACCATCCATCACGAGACCGGCGTGCCGGTGGGGCACTTCTGCAAGGAGGTGCTGCGCATGCTGGAGCTGCTGCGGCAGCTGGCGGCGGCGGGCGAGGTGGCGGGCGACCCGGCGCTGGGGGCGCTGTGCGAGCAGTGCACCGAGCGGCTGCGCCGGGGCCTGCCCTTCGTGCCCAGCCTGCACCTGCGCTGACCTGGGCATTTCTTATGTGCGGTACAGGTGAACATGGCGGATAGTCGTTGCCAGGCTTGGCTGGCGGCGCTGACCGAGTGTGCCCGTGACGCTGGAGACTGCCAGGTTATACTGGAGCTGTTGCGCACGCAGTGCGTAACCCCCCACACCTCCCCGCCCCCGCCGAAGCGCCTCTGGAGCGGCGACCGGGGGGTGGGGAAGTGCGACTAATGCCGTCGGCCACTGGCGAGCCATTTTAGTATGCTATAGAAGAAAAAATGCGCCGTTGCTTGTCCCGACGAACACCTGGAAGAAGCGGGGCCGGGCGGCCGAGGAGTCCTTCATCGAGGAGCTCCTGAAGAAGTGGCGGAACCGAACGCCGCCGCCGCCGCCGCCGCCGCCGCCGACCGGCCCGCCGACGATCGGCGGGCCGGCACCGGCCTGAGGACAGCATCCCGATTCAGCTCGTGGTGACCCCAGGCGGTGTTGTGAAAGCACGCCTGCTCGGTGCTGTAGGTGTCGTGCGCTTGGGCGACGGTCCAGGGTGCTCGCTGTGGGTTGGTATGGTGGCTGACGTTATTGTGGGCGTCCACCAAAAACTGCACCAGCGCCGGCTTGTCCGTACAGATCTCGGGCTGATAGTCGTCCAGAAAGGTTTGAAAGTTGTAGCCGCAGTGGCTGCAGGGCAGCATGTACGGTATCGCTTGCACAAATTGCTCGCAGTGAGCGACTGTATCAGCGTTGGGCGTGGCGGGGTAATTCTCGGCCATGATGTGCAGCGTTCTCCAGATGTGAGGGCCAAATACTCGTGGATCACCGGTTGTGACGGTACCGCAATAGTGGGCCGCCTCGGTGGGATCGGGCGTCGCCGCCGTGCAGGATGCGGGCATGTCACCCCGGGGGCAGGATAAAAAGAGTCCCTTTTTTTGTCGCACACATGCAAATGGAATGCTGCGTGTGCCTCGAGCGCTTCGGCGAGGTCGACCAGCGCATCGAGTGCCGGCTGCCGTGCACGCACTCGGTGTGCCTGCACTGCCTGGTGGCGGGTCCGCTGCAGGCGTGCCCGCTCTGCCGGCAGCCGCTGCGCCGGGCGCTGCCGCCGGCGCTGCAGCGCACCGACAGCGCCCGCCTGGACATCCTCAGCCCGGAGGAGTTCCCTCCGCTGGCGAGCTAGTCGCTCGGGCGTATTTGGCGGCGTACCGCCGATCGCCTTCACGAATGGCTTGCATTTGTGAATCGTACTCATCATACCCATGTGTCGCCATCGAAATTCCGTGTCGATAGGATGCACGAATCTCGTCCCAATTGAGATGCTGGCGATACCCGTCTCGATCCGCCAGAGATTCCTGTCCCGGCGGCAGCGGCATGTTGACCGCCGCCAGCATGTTCCGCCGCAAAAAAAACGCCTCGGCAGGCGCACTTCTTGTGGGGGGTCCAGATGCACGAACAATGCAAGTGTCTCTGTACACGGATGGAAAAAATCACGGCTGTGTGAAGCTGGAGGCGCCGGCGCTGGACGCCGATGCGCCGCCCCGGGTGGTGGTGGGGGTGCTGGATGGCTCGGGCTCCATGGGCGGCAAGCCGCTGCAGGATGCGAAGCTGGCGCTGCAGTGGGTGGTGCGCCAGCTGCGGCCCAACATCGATTCGTTCAGCCTGGTGTACTTTTCCAACGATGCGAAGCTGCAGATCCCGGTCACGCTGGTGACCGAGACCAACAGCCTGGCGATGCGCACCTCCATCGCCAGCCTCCAGACCACGGGCTCCACCAACCTCGAGGCCGGGCTGCGGCTCGCCCTGGCGCAGCTCCCCGAGGCGGGCGGCGGCAGCCTGGTGCTGGCGACCGACGGCATCCCGAACGTCGGCGCCACCTCGGTGGCGGACCTGGTCGGCGTGCTGCGGGCCGGGGCGGCGGGCAAGGCCGAGGTCCGCCTCGACACGGCGGGCCTCGGACACCAGCATAACGAGGATCTGCTGGCGAGCCTCGCCAGCGAGCTGGACGGCGTCTACACCTTCCTCGAGACGAGCGCCGCCATCCAGGACTGGGCGGCGACCCGGCTGGGCGCCGCCCTCACGGTGTCGGCCCGCCAGGTCGAGTGCACCGTCAACGGCGCCTCGGCCCTGCGCTTGGAGGGCGTGTCCGCCGCCGGCCACGCCATCCAGTACCCGACCATGTCCTCCGGCGAGGTCAAGCACATCCTGGTCACGCTGGCCGGCGCCCCCTTCTCGGCGGCGGTGGAGTACCTGGACAACGACGGTGCGATGGAGCAGCTGCGGGTGAGTGACGTGGTGACCGATCCGGTGGTGGTCGACGTGCAGCGCAACCGGTGGGCGTTCGTCGATGCGGTGCAGCAGGCCAAGGAGCACGCCGACCAGCAGCAGATGGCCCAAGCCCAGCGCACGCTCCAATCCTGCCTCGACCAGATGCAGACCACCCTCTCGCACGACCAGCCCGAGGTGCGGGAGTTCATGGAGCGCATGCGGGAGCTGCTCCCCATGTACCAGACCACGCTGTCCTACACCAGCCTGGGGCGCCAGCGCACCACCGAGGCGGCCCGGGGCTATGCGATGGAGCGGGACGTCGGCGGCCGGGGCCTGGCGAGCGCCTTCACCAGCCCGGGCCAGGCGCTCATGCGCCAGCGCTCGGCCCCCGCCGGCGGCGGGGCGGCCGGGGCGGCCTCCGCCGGCGGCGGGGCGGCCGGGGGGGCGGCCGGGGCGGCGATGCCGCCGCCGCCTCCACGGCTGGTGCGCTCGATGTCCGTCGCCAGCGGCGCTGGCGGAGCCAGCGCCGCCAGCGCCGCCGGGGCCAGCAGCAAGTGGCAGTGGATGGGCGAGGGGCAGTACATGGATTTCGACCCGGCGCAGCAGCGTGTGCTGGAGGCGGCGCTCGCCGGCCAGCAGGTGACGGCGGAGTACACTATTGCGAGCACGAAGTATGTGGCGTACTTGGAGCCTATGGTGCAGATGAACCAGCACACCCGGTTCGTGCGCCAGATTCGCCGTGTGGCGTGCTAGACATTTTCTGTGTATCAAATAATACATCATGTGGATTGTGTGGGCCAGCCTCCTGATACTTGTCGTAGTTGCGGCGGCGCTGGCGCTGCGGCGGCGTGCCGCTCCGGTCCAGCTGGCGGCGGCGCCCGAGCGGGTGGCCTCGGCCTTGGCGGCGCTGGGCCCGCCGCCGCAGCGCAGCGGCCGGGCGTACCAGCCGCAGTCGCCCGAGCACCTGCTGTATGCGGACCGGGACATTGCGGGCTGGAACAACATCGTCATGGCCTTCGAGGTGGAGCTCGGGCTGGCTTACGATTGGAAGCGTACCGTCATGCTGCCGAAGCCACAATTGTGGGCACACATCAATCAGGACCGGCACATCTTCGATTATTTTGACGAAGGAACCTTCCACTCTGTCGTGCCGGCTATTGAGTACGATCCAGTAGTGCCGCTGCACCAGATCACGGTGGCGCCGACCGCTCCGCCCTCGGCGCCCAAGGTACAGATCGTATACCGCCTCTTCGGCAACGTGGAGAAGCGGCACCGGCCCTGGCTCGATCGGGCGCTGCGGTTCCGCACGGACATACTGGAGCAGGCCCGGCGCCTGCTGGCCTCGCACCAGCTGGGCGATGATCCGTATGTGGCGCTCCATGTTCGTCGTGGAGCGCCAAACGACTTCAAGCACCAGTTCAGCAAAGAGGGGAACATTGCAAACGAAACGATTGTGAAGCACATCCAGGACTCGGTACGGGGGCAATCGGTCCTGGTGCTGAGCGACGATTACGATACCGACCTCCTCTCCCGCCTGAAGACGGTGGCTTCCCGTGTGGTATGCTGGTCCGGCACCCATCGCTCCGCAGACGGCGTGAGCGACATGCTGTGCGCCGTGCCGGCGCAGGAGTTCTTCGGCACGCCGCTCTCCACCTTCTCCAGTGGTATCGTTAAGATGCGGCAGCGAGCGGGTACGCATACCGAGGTGCGCTACACCCACCAGTACAACGAAAAAGACATCCCCGACTGGGGACGAACATGATTGCGCCTGCAGCGCCGGGCGGGTGGGCGGCGCCGCCCACCACTCTTTTGGATGGAGGGGGCGCTGGAGGCGGCGCTATGCAATCCTATCGTCAGGTGGACCCTGCTTGGCCAGCACGCCGGGCTCGCCGTCTGCCGGGGCTGGCGGGAGCACGCTCTGGCGGTGGCGCCCGAGCCGGCCCTCGGGGCGGCGCTGTGCCGGCAGCTGTGCACCCGGCACACGAGGGGGCCGCCGCTGCCGCCGCTGCGGCGGCTGCCGCCGCTGTGGCGTGCGCAGCAGCGGCTGCTGCAGCTGGAGGCGCTGCCGCTGCGGGCGGAAGGCTTGCTCACCGTCGAGGTGGCCACCGGCACGGACAACCTGTGGAGTAAGCGGCGGATGTTCCAGCTGAAGGGGGCGACCTGCCTGAAGGCGGTGGCGGTGCAGGAGCCCGGGTCTCCTCACACCTTCACCACGCAGACTCGGGTGGACCAGCCGCTGTTTCCGGGGGAGTCCTGCTCGGCCCAGCGATGCACAAACCTCCTGTGTCTGCACACCTTGTGGATTTCGTGGCTGCACCAGTTTTGCCAGCACCTGGTCCTGCCGCTGGAGGAGCAGGCGCCCTTTATGTACCCAGGCGGCATGCTGTGGACCGGGCGGGTGCTGTGCGACCTGCGCATGCGCTACGGGGATGGGTGGGCGTACCTGAGGGTCTCCACGCAGGAAGCGCTGGTGGAGTCCGCCTGACTGTGTCGGATTGTAGTAAAGAAAGAAAGTGGCTGCATTTTTTTTTGCATCGGTCGGGAGAGATCCTGCCCACCCCCAGCATGACGCAGCGCAACATGTTCGTTCTGGGCATCCTGGCGGGGTTCTGCGTGACCAGCTTTGATGTGTTCCCATTCCTGGTAGGCTTTGGGATCGGCATGGGGTGTTACGAAATCAACCCCGAGGCGGTGGTCAAGACCCGGGACTATGCGATGCGGCACCTCTCCGAGGGCTTCAGCGCAGCGACCTCCTCGCTCCAGAGCCTCGGCGCCGTGCGCAAGGCGCCGGTCGCCGCCGAGGGTGCGGCCGAGACCTAAGATGTCGTTTATGTTCCCTCGTGCATTTTGTCCGCCGGCATCAAATGTCGACGCAAGCGCCGCCGAGCGACGTCGCCGCCGCCAACCTCGAGCGCATCCAGCAGCAGCTGCGCCAGAACATGAAGAAGGCGTTCTGGGACAAGCTGGAGCAGGATGCGGCGCAGACGCCGCTGACGCCGGAGACGGTCCAGTGGCTGGGCAAGCTGTACGGCGAGCTGCGGCAGCGGCTGGCGGCGCTGACGCCCCGCCGGGCGGACCTGCACCAGGAGCTGGCGTCGGCGCTGGACGTCGAGCAGCTGGTGCAGGTGCTGGGCGCCGGCACCGTGCAGACGCCGATGCTGGAGGGCATGACCCGCTACATCTTCGGCAAGCTGCTGACGCTCTGCGCCCCGGCGCAGGACCGGGGGCTGCGCTGCGACCAGGAGGTGGTGCTGGGGGTGCTGGACACCCAGTTCGACGTGAACCTGGGCCAGTTCAGCGCCCTGCTGCTGAAGCGTGCGCACGCCGCCCTCGACCAGATCGAGGCGCTCCTCCGCCAGCACCGGGAGCAGCTCGCCACCATGCCCGGCGTGCGGCCCTGCTAGCATCCAAGCCTGCCATCACCGCTGGGGGCGCCGGTGCGCCTACTTTTTCGTCGGCAAGCATCACGACAGCCGCCG
>Ga0233412_10001826_pt1 | contig 10689 bp, 2 predicted proteins | sample Na_anoxic_4_MG_FD_180667 | JGI IMG/M metagenome (GOLD analysis project Ga0233412, IMG submission 180667) | Seawater microbial communities from Saanich Inlet, British Columbia, Canada - Na_anoxic_4_MG | ecosystem: Environmental > Aquatic > Marine > Inlet | place: Canada: British Columbia... | reverse complement strand
TCTACCTTTACAATAATCTTTCATTAACTCTTCTGCATCCCAATCTGCATTTCTACCTCTTAATAAACAAAGATTAGCTGAATTTTGTGCTGCCATACCTATCGCAAATTCTCTGGGTGTAGACCATTTGGTTAATACGTTTCCGTATTTGGACCTATTGAACTTCCTACTAAACTTCTGATAGATGGTTTCATCTTGTACTGGTTTACTATCTTTTGAACTTAAGAACTCTCTCATGCCATCCATCCACCACTTAGATTTGTATTCTTTCCCGTCTTTTTGTTCACTAAAATTTTGTAGGTCTTTAACACTTTTTCCATCAAAATATTTTTGAGTTATATTATTACCCATCATATCATATAAAAGGTCTAAACCACTAGTAGTAAAATGTAACCTTCCTACTGCAGCTTCTCCTTTAACAACACCTAAATAATCGTATGTTTTTTCAGTTTTACCCTCAGGATATGCTAATACGTTATCTGTTATTTCAACAGCCATACTTTTATTAAACGTTCCAGATGCTTCTGTTAGAAGTTCTTCTCTTAGTATTTTTTTAATTAAATGTTTCATTTTATTTAATATTAGTCAAAGTCCATCGGACTTAACTGGTCCATTGTTTTAGTTAATGTATCTCCTTCTTTATAGGTATTACCATTATTTGTTACTCTGTATGTTATAGTCGTACCTTTATCACCTGGTAAATCATTTATATCTTCTATAAATCCCTCACTTTTATAATGTACACATCCTGGGTTTGTATTTACTACTGGTTCACCAATATGTGGTTCGTTATAATGACTCATAAAATTATCTTTATGTTCGTATAAACCTTTATTTTTATACCTATCTATAAGTTCTTGTACTTGATTTTTATATTTACAAGCTATTCTCATTCCTTTTTCACACCCTTCCCAATTTGTTATAAGTTCTTTTAATTCACTTAGTATGTCGTTCTCCTCTGGACTTGCTTTTATTTGTTCTTTTAACTTGTTTTTTCTTGTTGTACCACCCAAATTCTCTACGATTTTTGGTTCATCTACAATGTGCAAATCACCGGATTCACTTTCAAGAGTTGTTTTTTCAAAAAACCCTTGTGATGTTGTGTCTTCCCAATCCCACCAATTATACTGACCATCTTCATCGTGTGATATCATACTGTAAGCGTCATCTTTGTCGTAAGCATCTACTAACACATCAAACTCATATAAATTGTATTCTGTTTCACTTGTTTCACACCTTACACTATATGTCTGTAATAGTCTTTTTGTTAACCCTGAATATGATTTTATAGTCCCATCTCTTAAACCTTCCCTATTATCATAAGTTAACCAAAATAGTTCATTAGCCTCATCGTTATTAGTGTCCCAACTCACCAATTTAAGTATTTTGTTTAATTCTTGTCTTCTATCCCATAGGTCAATATCAGTAGCCAAGAAATCAAATTTATCATCATCCCACTGTTCTGATAGTATTTTAGCTACAATGAAAAATTTTTTTTCTATTTCACCTACAGGGTTGGTAGAATTTTCTTCTTCTCTTAATATTTTTTTTATTAACCGTTTCATATGTAATAAATACTAGTTGGGTAAGTCTTTTTTTTGATTCATTTCTAAAGAAATCCAATCTGTTATAGATTTAATACCTTGATGTATGTCTCCTTCTTCAAATGTTCCTGATTTTATACCATAATCTATAAATTCAACTACTGGGTCAATTAAATGTGACAAAGTGACATAGTCTTCTGGTTCTTCTATGTCAGTAAGTCGGTAATAATTTCCTTCATGGTCTTTTATCTCACCAGATTCTGCTGGTGTTAATGAAAATCTATTAGATAAAAACTTAAATATGTCAGATTTTAACATATCCCCAGTTTTCATCATTACTTGTTCCTTAACAGGACCTACTTTTTTACCGTCATAAGACCAATTTTTTAAATCTTCTATAATTTCTATTTTTTCTAGATAGACATCGATTGAATCATTTGGTTCACTAAACTCTACATAGTCTAGCATTGGTTCTATCGGCATATTCTTTAGTAAAATACTTAAATCACTTAGTACCTGTTCCCTAACCTCTTCATATACATTATCGTATGGTCCAGGTCCTGTACGCTTCCATTCTTTTCTAGCCCTCTCATTTGCCTCCCAAAGTGTCATTTCTTCTATACCATCTTCCGTACTTACTGGTACTTCTTGTTTTCCATCTACCACAACATCTATCATTATGGTAGGTGGGTATGTCATGTTTGGATTTATTAAATCATGCATATCAATATTTGTAACTACATACTCATACTCCCAACCCTGTATACCTTCTAACCTTTCTGTTATAATCTCTATTATTTCTTCATCACCATAGTATTCAAGTAGATTCATACTAACCGTACTCATGTCTTGATTATCATTCATATCAAAACCTATTAACTTTAATTTGTCAGTTTCCATTGTGGGTCCAACCTTTTGCCAAAAGTTAAAAAGTAGTTCTTGTGTTTGTGGGTTTTTATCTGGAGTGATTCTAGACACACTTTCATCCATTCTTATAAACTCAGTACTTGTTATGTCAGAATCATAAGATTCATAATCACCATAATCATATGTCTCCATGTCACCACCCCAAGCATAAAAATCGTAGTCTGCTCTTTCACCGGCATTATCCTCATCAAACGCTAAAACCTCAGCATCACCCCTTCGGTATTCTACTTGGCTTCCGGTTTCTTCCTTTTCTACCTCGTACCATTTTAAAGGGATTTTTAATGGGTTTGGTATTTTGCCAAAATCCATATCATATTTTTTTGCTTCTTCCCAATTATCCCAAGCCCATCTTGCGTATTGGGTACTTCTAATAAAATTATCTGGTTGTGTTCCTTGGTCCGCATATATACCAAATAATTTCATGTGGTCTTTCCATTTTTCTTTTTCTTTACCATAAGGTTCATCTTCCCACAAGTTACGTAATTCATCTAAGGTATATTTTTTACTTAAATAGTTTAATATAATAACATCTTTACGAGTAAGTGGTTGGTTATTTGTGTCAGGTTCTTCTGAGTCTACCTGTTCACTAACCATTTTTTTATATTTGGTTGTATAGTGGTTGTATAGTTCGTCACCTATTTTTTTACCAAATTTATTATCGGAAGGGTAATGTACTTTTGCCATTAATCTACCATCACCTACCTCATCACCTAATTTCATTAACTCCTTTTTGTACTTTGGATACTTTTCTGATAAGTACCTACCTATAAACCTGCCTCTTAATGCATGACCTGATGGGTATGCTGGTGTTGAAACTGTGTCTAATGTGGTTGGTTTTAATTTTATTTTTTTCTTTTCAGCTATTTGTCCAGGTCGAGGTCTATTGTAGTGGTATTTTAATTCTATAATTATTCTACTCAAACCTTTCATAGATTTGTTTACTTCTTTTTTGGGGTACTCTATGTCTTTAGTTTTTAAAAAATCTTCGAAATGTTCATGTATATCATCAGTAGTATCTACAAATTTTTTGTTTACTTTTATTTTTTGTACTTCTTTTATTTCATCTTCTGTAGCTTTTGAGTCGTTTTTTGGTGGTGGGGTATTTTTAAATTTTTCCCAATTAAATTCTTTAAAGTTACCTAGGGTATTACCCATTTTTTGTAAATGTTTTTTCCTAGGTTTTTCTATGTAAACCATGTTGTTTATGGATTCTTTATCTTCATTAATTGTTTGATTTGTACCTGGTATTCCTTCTGGGTAAAACATTTTTATGGACCTTTCGTCTAAATCTGATGGTTTTATTAGTTTGGCTGGGATAGTTGGGATGTTATTCATTACTGCTTGTTGTGCTCGATGATTACCATCAAGTATCCATTGTACTTCATTGTACTCGTTTACCATAACCAGAATTGGGTATTGTCTTGAAACGTCTACCTGACTAATCCTTTCTATTTCTTCCGGGTTCCACCCTGAAACTATCTTTTTTAAGCTTGGTAGCTTCGCTAATTCTTTAGTTGGGTAGGATATAATTGGGATATCTTTTGTAAGTTCTAAAATATCTTGGAGGGTTACTTTATCGTCATCATTAGCCCAGGATGTGTCAGCTCCATGTTCATTAATTGTTTTTCTATCTACCTTATTTGTCATTGGTACATCAGCATAAATCCAAGTATCTCCACGGTATAAACTTTTTACATCTAATTCAGAGAATTGTGTTGAACTGCTTGGGTAATCTACCATATCATAATAAGTGTCATAACCGCGGTTTCTCATTGTCATAAGTGGGTATGCGTTACCCACTCTTACTACTCTATAGGTCTTAAATCTTTCAGGCATACGTCCGTGTTCACCATCAACATCAATTACTCTTACAATATCATCAACTTTTAAAACAGGATTTAGTCCTGGTTGGTTGTACTCATTTAAATATTTATCTCTTGTATATTTTCTAAATCTTTCTGGATTTGCTTTCACAGCAGATTTAGGGTAATATGTATCAACACCGGCTTTTCTAGCTTTAGATAGTGTTCTAGCAGCTTCGTTAGTTTCACCTTCCTCTTCTAGTTCTCCCCTTAAAAATCCTGGTCTTAATATCCACTGGTCACTACCAGTATGACCATCATCTGGTGAAAATATATAGAGTGGTCTCGCACGACCACCTCCTGCTAACATAGCACCTGTTCTCTCGTCATCGGTCATACCTAAAGGCTCTATTTGGTAAAACGGTTTATCGTAATCAGGACGGTTATTTTTTCTGTTGGGGTCAGAGGTGTTATGATTATATTTAATTCCTATAACTAAATAAGGTTTAAATAGTTCTGGTGTACCAAAATCATGAATCCCTTCAGTAGAGACCACCATAATTTCATCACCTATCATTAAGTCTGGGTTAAGATTTTTAGTTTGTCTTAATGATTCATTTAAACTAATATCGTTAGTGCGTATCCATTTATCACTAGCGTGTAAAGTTAAGGGTGAATCTAAAAATTCATCATCTGCCATACCTGTAGGTTCTATATGGTAGTAACTTGTATCAGCATCAGGTCCTTCCCAATTTTCTCTTTGTCTATATCTAACACCTACAACCACATAATCTTTAAATAGTTGAGGGCTGTACTTAGTATTTTTAAATTTTTCATCAATATCAAGTACAGTAATTTCATCACCCACCATTAATTTTGGGTTAATATTTTTGGTTTGTCTTAATCCTTCATTTAAACCAACATTAAACGGTGCTTTACTCAAATTAGGTTTATTAACTACTTTTTTAACCTTTTTAGTTCCTTGTGGTATTGCTGTTTCACTTTCTTCTGGTGATAAATCAGATAAATGTACGTTACCTCTGTGTTGGTGGATTATGTCAAATCCGTCATCTACAAACATATCTGTAACACCAATATTGTCAGTACCATCGAAAGTAAAGAATTCACCTTGTTCTCCAGTGTGTTTTTCTTGGTCTTTAGCAACCCCTTTATTATATGTGTCTTTATTTTTCATATTATTTTGTCTCTGCCCAAAGTTTAACTAAGTCTGTAGCGAATGGTCTCATTTGTGTCTCAACTTTTATCGAAGATGGGTCTTCTGTGCTGTCCATTAACATCATAAGCACTATGTCTCTAACAGTATCTGCATTATCTAAAAGGTACCTTGCCTGTTCAATTCCTTCATTATCCAAATCACCAGGAAAATCAAGTAACTCATTTGGTTCTTCCAATAATTCTGGATGTTTTAAATCTAAGTATTTTGTTAACCATTTTGACCCTGACCATAAAAAATCTGGTGACTGGTACATGTTAACTAGTCCAAGATTTTGTAGTACATTTAGAAAATCAAATACTTTTTTTCTTCTGTGATTGCTAACGCCACTTGTTTTTTTAAGTAGTTGGTATAATCCCCAATGTGGTACATTTTTATTTTCTTGTAGTGGGTTTGTTTCACCTGTTGGTGTTGTTACTGTTGTAGGCCCCACTAACTCTGGTAATCTATCAGATAATGCTTGGTTGATGTCATAATTTGGGAAATAATATCCGTCAAACCATTTTGTTTCCGCTTGTAAACATTCTCCCTTTTTTCCTTCACAATAATCCCAGAATTTATATTCCTCCTCCATTAATGCGTTAAACAAATAAGTTATAGGGTTATGATTTTGAAAGTCTACATCCATTAAGATGCCTTCTAAGGTTTCACTTGAATAGTCTGGGTGATATTCAAATACATCTTCAGTGTTATCCCAAATATCGTTTACATAATCTCTTAAATCACCTTCAATTATATAACTAAACCTACCATTATCATCATTTACTAACCTACCTACACCCTCAAAATGGTCTCTTATTTTGTCTATAATATCTTCTTTCATAGCTTTTTTAACAGCATATTCAGTTTCATCATTATGAGCCCATATTATAAAATTTTCAATTTCATTTATTTCTTCGTCATACTTTTCTTTTAGTTCATCTACTTCTTCACTGGTAGACCCTGGACTTAAAATATCTTCAGCAACTTCCTTGGATACTCCTCCAAAAATTTTACTTATAGTTTCCCAATTCCCCTCGTCAATATCTTGTAGCATATATTCATCATATTCATAATTATACCAATCCTCATGGTCATAAAAACTATCTTTACCACATAAAAATTCTTCTATATAATCCATGTCGTAATCTCTATTATTTCTATCAAATAACCCTACTAAATCATCACAATCAAATGTGGTTGATACGGGAATAGGTTTTTTTGTATTTCTTATATATCTCTTTACTATGTAGGTGACTGGCATTACTCCTGTTGGGATTCCCAGATATTTAAATAAGTTTAGATTTAAACCGTCTTCATCCCATTTATCAAATAATAACCCAATTACTCTATCAGGTACTGTTTTTTCTAACCATTGTGCTTCACTCTTATCTTCATGAGCAGTAAACTCAAACTGCCCTGTTGGGAATGCACTTAGTTGGTTATCTTGTTCATTTATTTGCTCTTTTTTTTGGTGTATCATGAATGTGTCTATACTGGGGTATAGTGGTAAGTTTCTTTGTTTTCCTCCTGGTAACTCCCACGTAACTAATATTCTTGTATCCCATGGGTCCGTATCAAACCCTACAACCTCACCATATGACCCTACGGCGATACCTTGTGGGTCATCCATAAATATTAACCTTATTACGTCACCAACTTCTACATCCTGTGGGTTGGTGTGTTTTCCTCCCGAATAACTGTGTGCTCTTGGGTTATCTTCTGTTAACTTTTGTACTTCTTTATTAACCACAGGCATTCCTTCTCTACTACTCTTCAATCTTTTGTCTATTTCACTATATAATTCCGAATATAAATTAACTAATGGTGGTAATAAGTCGTCTTCATAATACATTAATTCTTTACTACCATCCATCATAGTTTTTACACGTGGTTCTAATATACCCATATTTTTTAATATAGATTCTAACTCCGTCCTTATGTCCCATATTCTACTATAAGCATCACTACAACTCTCAGATAATACATCTTCTACCATTTTAAAAGGTCCATATACTGAACTATCTACTGGTTCGTCACCGTCAAGAGAATACCAATCCTCTGAATTATCAGGTCTCATATCTTCAAAACCTAAACAATAATACATAAACTCTTTTACATGTGGCTCTAAATCTTTTATTATTCTAGGTTTTATATTTTCTAATGTTTTACTAAAAACTTCTTGTGGTACTCCTAACCCATGTGGGGTATCTGTAATTGTTTCTACCAGGTTATCCACATAATCTATTTTTCCTTCTTCGGTGATTACACCATTTTTATTAATTTCTTTTATAACGTTATTTAACCACTCTAAAACTACTTTTTGTGTTGGTTGATTTTCTTTTATAAACCCTAGTTTCGTCAATTTACCATTTAACTTGTTTAAATTTACTTTATCACCTGTTAAGATACTATGTTTAATTTCCTCTTTAATGTGTTTATTTAAGTAGTGTTTTAGTGTGTCTGTTGGTAGTTTTACACCGTGGTTATTTAGGTTTTCAAATAGTAAGTTATTATACTTTTTATTTTCTATATTAATTTTTTTAATTTCAAATTCGTGTACATTCAGTTTATGGTTATTTTCTTTACCCCATATTTCACAAATTAAATCATTTACCTGGTTGTAGGTATTTAATTTTTCTGTATTTTTATCTAAAAATGTCACAACATTGTTGTGGTCTAAAACTAAATTAAATTCTTTATTTATCCAAGTTTTAATTGATTTGTTTATCCTTGTTGATTTTGTGTTTTCGTGTATTCTACCAACCATTTGTAACTCAAACCCACTTTGCTTTTCATATTTAATTAAATCACCTAACCTTACTTTATCACCATTTTTAAATGGTATTTGGCTTGCTGACATACTATCACCTCTTTTTGTGGTTTTAACTATCCCTGTTGGTGTTAGGTAAACAATAAATTTTTGTGGTGCTCTACCCCAACTTCCACTGTGAGTAAATATGGCTTTTACCATAAGATTATTAAACCCACTTAAGGAGTGAACATTAAAATTATCTTCATTTAAGTTTTTAACTAACTGAACATTATTTGTCTCAATTTCTAAGTCGTCATCATCTTCATAATCACCCCAATCTATAGTTTCCATCTCCGGGTCATAATCAAACCAACCCTCATAGGCTTTATCTACAGCGTCTTTCACATCCCAAGCTGGTATGTAAATTGAACCTTCTTTATATTCTTTTTGCCAACCGCTTTGACCGCCTGTAACATAATATTCTTTTGGCATTTCTTTAATTGGATTTTTTACTAACCCAAAATCTAAATCATATGTAATTGAAGGGTCGAAGTCGTCCCCTAATTGAATCTCTTTTAGTCTTTCAGCTTCTGCCCAATTATCTACCATCCATTTTGCAAATCTTGTAGCCAAAGTCCAGGTTTTTACATCAGTATCACACTTAATACTAAATAATTTTAATATATTACATAACTTATCAGTTGATTTTGAACTCAAATTATAATATTCACTTTCAACTAAACCTTTTAACTCGTCATACCATATTTTTTTGGCTATGCTGTTCATTATTAAAATTTCTAATTTAGTAAATTGTTCATATTTTGTCTTATCTACAACATCAACTTCAGTTTGTTCATTTAAACCTTTTTTTTCTATACTATTTTTTACTGGTAAAGGTGGGTTTAATAAAAATTTCTGATTTAAATAGTCTCTTAGTAGATTTTCAACAAACCAATCTGGTACTGGTTCATTGTCGGGTCTAGTAGAAGCGTACTCTGAAACATATCTAGCAAATTTAAGTTTGTACTTATCTTTAATCATAGACATTAGTCCATCAGATATGAAGAAAATTTTACTTAGTGGGTCATCACCTAAAGCGACATCAGGAATATAATCCCCTTCTGCCACATCCATAGCTTTTAAAACAGCTTTACCCCACCAAGATTTATACCCCCTTGTATCTTTAAGAGCTGGAGTTATTATTTTATTAAATGCTCGTGTAACCGTTACACCAACAGCAGCTAATAAAATTTGTGGTACAAAAAATGGTACTATCCTCCATAAAGATTTAAAAATACCTCTCCCTATATCTGCTTTTATTCTTTTACTTGTTGCTTCTTCTACCAATAATTTAAGTTGGCCAAAAGTAATAGGTCCTTGTTCTTCACAAAAACCCTCTACTTTACAGATATTATCTGTTACGTCACTAGACGGTGCGACATACCCTGCACTAGCATCAGTTTTACCTCCTTGATAGTCGTATGTAGGTTCTATTTCAGGTTCTTCTAAGTCATCAACTAATTTATCCCATTCTTCTTCATCACCTTCAAAATCTTCTGGTTCTATTGGGTCTAGTAGTCCTTGTCCAAATAAATCTGTTTCTTCTGTTATTTGTCCTCCGTATAAACTTCTATTTAAATAACCTAATTCACGGCCCACATCTATTTCCTCTACATCTATAGTATCTATATCACCAGAACGACCATCATCGAAGTAATCCCAAGTAGTTCTATCCTCATAACCATCTTCTATCTCTTCTTTTTGTCTTATATAAATTACTTCTTTCTCATGATTATTTAACACATTTAAATATAAATCATCAACGTCCCAGATATCATTGGGAGTTCTTACTCCTTCTAGTGGGTTGAATAGTGTGTGAGTTTTATCTTCTAGAAGAGGGTGCCAATACATTTCAATTTCCTGACTCTCCCACTCCACACATTCACAGTCATCATCCCATCCATAATTACATTCTTCTAAAGATGTATTTCCTTCATCATCTTCCACTTCTTTTGTCGCATTGCGACACTGACACTCATTACCACTTTCTTCACCCACACCTTCATCATCACATGGGTCATCTTCATAAGTATTTTCATACTCACCATAATACTCTACATTTGTCTCGTAGATAGTGTCAGGTAATTTAACTTTTTCTAATGGTAAATTAACAGCTTCTTTTTCACTAATACCATAATATTGTGAATTGTGTTGTATTATTAACCATAGAATTGATGCTGAGTCTGAACCAACATTAAAATACTTTTTTAAAACATTTTCGAAATCAATGATACTACCACCCCTGGATACAAACGCTTCTTCTCCCAACATACTAGAAGTTAATCTAACTAAATTCCATAGCTTTGGTGTCATTTTCTCTATGTTAGTATTTTCAACTAAAAGATTGTGAACTATTTTTTTTTCTTCTTTGGTTAGGTTGGGGAGTAT
>Ga0233412_10001825_pt1 | contig 10691 bp, 8 predicted proteins | sample Na_anoxic_4_MG_FD_180667 | JGI IMG/M metagenome (GOLD analysis project Ga0233412, IMG submission 180667) | Seawater microbial communities from Saanich Inlet, British Columbia, Canada - Na_anoxic_4_MG | ecosystem: Environmental > Aquatic > Marine > Inlet | place: Canada: British Columbia... | reverse complement strand
CGAAATGGTTGCACCCGGCATCCTTATCATGGGTGCACCGCTCGTCACCGGGTTCCTGTTCGGCATCCAGGCCACGGCCGGACTGCTGGCCGGCTCGCTGGTCACCGGCGGCGTTCTCGCGATCTCGGCTTCAAACTCCGGCGGCGCCTGGGACAACGCGAAGAAGTACATCGAAGCTGGCAATCTCGGTGGCAAGGGCACCGAGATTCACAAGGCGGCGGTGGTTGGCGATACGGTGGGTGATCCTCTGAAGGACACGTCCGGCCCGTCGCTGAATATTCTGATTAAGTTGTCGGCCATTCTGTCGCTCGTCTTCGTACCATTCTTCGTACAGTACGGCGGCATCCTGCTGAAGTTCATGTAGGAGCGACACCCTTCGGAACCAAAAAGCCCGGCCATGTGCCGGGCTTTTTTGCTCTGTAGCGCGGCAGTCCGCCTCAACTAGAGCGATCGCTTTAGAACGGGCCGAAGGCGCTGGGCGGCATGCCGATCGGCACGATCATCACCGGACTGTTTGTCACAATCTCAATGACCGTCGGTGGCGGCAAAGGCACCGATGCCCACAAGGCTTCAATAACCGGTGATACGGTCGGCGATCCTTACAAGGATACAGCCGGCCCGGCGATCAACCCGTTGATCAAAATCATCAACATCGTAGCGATGTTAATGGTGCCGTTGCTTTAATCGAGCAAGACCTGAAGGATGAAAAAGCCCCGCATCTGCGGGGCTTTTTTTTGCCTGTTGTTGCAGGTTCATTTGTAGGAGCGGCATCTTGCCGCTCCTGTAATAGTTGTTACAACTTTTGCGGTCGCTGCACGTAATATCCCTGCACATAATCAACCCCAACCTGCCGCAACGCATCGAAGTCTTCCTGTTTTTCAACCTGCTCAGCAATGACCTTAAACCCTACGGTTTTTGACAAGCGAGTGATTGCCGAAACGACCTGATGATTCAGACTGTCTTCCTCAAGGTCGCGGGTATAAGCACCATCAATTTTCAGAAAATCGATCGACAAATCCTGCAAGCTGGTAAAAGAACCGATACCGCGACCAAAATCATCGAGACCAAACTGACAACCCATACCGTGTAATACACCGACAAAACGCCGTGCATGCTCCAGGTCAGCCATGACTGCACTCTCGTCAACCTCAAAACAAATCTGGCTCGGATCAACGTGACTGTGGTCCAGACAATCGACAACAAATTCCAGAAAGCCACCTTCACTGATCGTTTGCCCGGAAATATTAATGCTGCAACTGCGATTTTCTGGCAGTCGAATAGCTCCCTGGCCAATTGCAGCGAGTGTCGCCTGAACCATCCACCGATCCACGGCTGTCATCAATTGGTAGCGCTCAGCTGCTTTGATAAAATGTTTCGGCAGAACAATATTATTGTCCTCATCACGCAATCTGAGTAAAACTTCGACCGCCGGTCCTCCTTTTCCAGTACCCGACATTGAAATAATCGGCTGGCTGTAGATTTCAAACTTGTCTTCCTTCAGGGCATTTTGCAGCAACCCAAGCCAGTGGATTTCGCCTCGCTGACGGGCCGAAGCCTCATCTTTCACGGAATAAACATGTGCCTGGCCCCGGCCACGTTGTTTGGCCACATAACAGGCTGAATCCGCGGCACTCAGGATTTCCTTGATCGTGCCGCTCTCCCGACCAATTTCGACCAAACCAATACTGACGCCAACGGTGAATATTCTGTCCTGCCAGACAAAACGATAATCACGCACGGAACGAATGACATCATCAGCAATCTGGCGTGCCTTGCGCAACGGGCACCCCATCAACAGCATGCCGAACTCATCTCCGCCAAGTCGTGCGACAAAGTCCGAGTCTCGAACCTGCTCTTTGATAATGGCCGACAGTTCACGCAACAAATTATCACCGGCCATATGACCACAGGTATCGTTAACGACCTTGAAGCGATCAAGATCCAGGTAACAAAGCACATGCGCTGAATCTTCATCTCGAACTGAATGCAAAGAGTGCTCGAGGCGGCGTTCGAATTCACGCCGGTTAATCAGACCGGTCAGCGGATCATGTGCAGCTTGGTAACTCATTTGCTGAGCCAGTCCACGGGTCTCGGAAACGTCATGCATGATGACCACGACACCAGCGATGGAACCATCCGGACTCTTAATTGGCGATGCAGTTAACTCGATAGACAGCTCGGTATCACCATCATGCGAAACCATCAGCGCCCGGCTGCCCATGCTGATCCGACGCCGGTCAGCCAGGCTGCGCATAACCGGATCACCAAGATCACGACGGTCACCTTCATCGACAAGATTAACGATATCTCCAAGTCGCTTACCGAGCACAGTCAGACGATCCGCTCCAATCAGTTTCTCCGCCGCGCTATTCATATAATCGATCGCACCCTGCGTATCGGATGTAATAACCCCCTCACCAATTGACTCAAGTGTGATCTGTGCCTGCTGCTTGCTCCGGCCAAGAGTTGCCTCGACACTTTTACGATACGTGATGTCCTGAGCAACGGTTAAGATGGCCTGCTGGCCTCGATAGTCAATCAACGAGCTGCGCGCCTCTACCCAGACACCCCGTTCTGCGCCATTGATCAACTGAAACTCAATCGACTCATCGCCTCCCTCCCCGGCAAGTCGCGTGGCGATCGCGTTACGCATCATGGCCCTGAACGCAGGTCGCATCAGGTCCGTCACCGGCCGGCCGACAAGCTGCTCAGGTGCAAGCCCGACCGGATCCGCTGCAATAGAATTCGCAAAGACAATCCGCTCACGATGTACCAGCACCAGGTCTGGGACGGTATTGGCAAGATCCTGAAACAGGGATTCACGCTGACGCGTCTGCTCATCCTTCGATGCCAGTGCATCAAAGAGCAGGTTGATTGTCCCGCTGAGCTCACCGAGTTCATCTGGCAAGCCGCTCCGGGACACGCGTTGACCAAACGCCGAGGCTTCGGCCGATTCGACAACATCCTGATGCAGCATGACAACCTGGCTGGCATAACGACGCTTACGGCGCCAAAACCACCCACAGGCAACGGCAAAGCCCACGCAGGCCAATGCCAATAACGGAATCAGCCAAGCTTCGATCATGCCGGTTAGAATAGCCGATGCACCCCCCATACAACGTGGTTATTCACCATAATCCCGATGCATGGGTTGTGTGCGCATGACAATCTGCCTAATCTACGCCATCTTCAGGACCATTTTTTGGCTCCATTTTTATTACTCACGCTCTGTTGGGAATAACAGCAATGAATCTTGATACCGAATTCGCCCGAAAAAACATGGTTCTGCAACAAATTCGCTGTTGGGATGTATCCAGTCCCTCAATACTCAATACGCTAAAAAATGTGCCACGTGAATTCTTCGTTCCCGAGCAATATGCCAATCTGGCCTTTGCCGACGTCATGCTGCCGCTAGGCAAGGATGAAACTGGCTATGAGCACAGGATGCTAAAGCCACAACTCGAAGGCCGGATTTTGCAGGAACTCAAGATAAAACCGACCGATCGTGCGCTGATCATCGGCACCGGCAGCGGTTACCTGGCGGCATGCCTTGCCCAACTGGCCCGGCATGTCACCAGCATTGATATATCGGCACACCAGATCTCCCTGGCCACACAAAATCTCGAAGAACTTGGCATTACCAATGTCGACCTGCGTGTCGAAGATATATTTGACCGACCGGCAACAGCTGAGTTCGACGTCATTGCCGTAACCGGCTCACTGCCCGTTTATGACGCGCGCATCGAAACCTGGCTCAAGCCCGGTGGTCGCGCATTTGTCGTTGTCGGCACGGCACCAGCCATGGAAGCCTGTCGCATTGAACGCTCGGCCAACGATGAGATAGCGTACCGGTCCTTATTTGAAACCGTTATTCCACCACTGAAAAATGCGCCGCAACCAGCTTCGACCGAATTTCATCTCTGAAAAATCCAGTTCGATTACGCAATAAGACTGCGCCACAAGCTGGCAAAACGACAGCTCTCTGGTATACGATCACGACACCATGTCGATGCAACGACAACGCTATATCGCACCAATATATCGGGGTTCGATTTCACCAATGGCAGCAACAGATTTCACGCGCCTGAACGGGCGCCGAATTAGGCACTTATTCTTATGAAGATGATTCGCATCCTATTGGGTTTGATGATCGCACTCTCGATCAACTCCACAGCAACGGCGGAAAACCTGATGGATATCTATCAGCGCGCCTTGCGACAGGATCCGTCCTTGCGTGAAGCTGAGGCAAACCGTCTGGCTACGCTTGAGAACAAGCCTCAGGCTGTCAGCGCATTGTTGCCGCAGCTCGATACGGGGGGCAGTTATGGCTACAGAGAGTCTGATGGTAGCAGTGTAGTCCCAGGAATTCTGGGGGATGTCTCCGTTGGTTTTGATCAGAACACCACTACGCTTAACTGGGATGTTCAACTACGGCAATCTGTCTTTAACTGGGACCAGTGGGTCGCACTGCGCCGGGCCGACAAACAGGTTGCCCAAGCAGAGGCTGACTACCGGGCTGCCCAACAGGATCTCGCGGTCCGAGTAGCGACGGCGTATTTCGATGTGCTGGCCGCACATGACACGCTGGAATCTGAGCAAGCCGCCAAAGAGGCTATCGCCCGACAACTCGAGCAGGCCAACAAGCGCTTCGAAGTCGGCCTGATCGCAATCACCGATGTTCAGGAAGCCCAGTCCGGTTATGACCAGGCGGTCGCGGCCGAAATTCTGGCGAAACGTAATCTCGCCAACCGCAAGGAATCGTTGCGGGAAATTATCGGCGAGTATCCGGAAAATCTGGTGTTCCCCAGGGAAGAAATTCCGCTGGTCAGCCCCCAGCCGGAGATTCAGGACGAGTGGGTAGATATGGCCCTGCAACAGAACCTGGTACTGCTTTCTGCCGAACTGGGTGCACAGATCACCAGTGACAACGTCGCATTTCAGCGCACGGGCCACTTCCCGACACTCAATCTTCAGGGCAGCTATAACGGTTTGGATAGCACCGGAGAAAACACTCGAGGCACAACGGGAATCACCACGACAATTGATAACGACAGCTCCGGCTACAATGTATCCTTGCAGCTTCGCGTCCCGATCTACAGCGGCGGTTCGGTCTCATCAAGAACCAAACAGGCTGTCTACCAACATCGGGCCGCACGCGAACGCTTCGAACGCACCGCACGCCAGACAGAACGAGAAACCCGCGACGCTTATCTCGGTGTCGTATCCGAGATTGCACGCGTCAAGGCACTCAAGCAGGCACGCGCATCGGCACAAACAGCGCTAGAGGCAACCGAGGCGGGCTTTGACGTCGGCACCCGAACTACCGTTGACGTCCTCAATCAGCGTCGCCAGGTATTTATCGCTGACGTGAACTACGCGCGCAGCCGCTACGACTACATCATCAACGTACTGAGACTGAAACAAGCTGCTGGCAGCCTGATTGTCGACGACCTTGTCGAAGTCAACGGCTGGCTCGAGCCATAAGCGGCTCGATCAGCTCCAGTACGCGCCGCAAAGTACCGCGGTTGTTATCAACAACGCACTGCCCCGCACTGCCGCGCCGTAGACGCTCGGCCGAATCACCAAATAGTGCAGTGATGGTCGTGGCGATCTCGGCCGAATCATTCACCACCTGCGCGGCACCATCTGCGATCATCAAAGCGACGATTTCCGGTGCATTAAAAAAATGTGGCCCGGTCAGCAATGGCAGGCCCAGCGCAGCCGGTTCCAGCAGGTTGTGCCCACCAACCCGCGGTACCAGGCTGCCGCCAACGAAGGCGACATCTGCTGCCGCATAAAATGTCATCAGTTCTCCCATGCTGTCGCCGAGATAGACGCTTTCATCCACTGTGCATGAGCGGGTGCTGCTACGCGTAACACCAGCCAGACCAGCCTTGTCGATCAGCGCGGCAACCTGAATAAATCGTTCCGGGTGGCGCGGCACCAGTAACAGCAGCGCATCCGGGAACGAAACGAGCACCTGTTTGTGCGCAGCAAGAACGAGCTGCTCTTCATCAACATGCGTGCTGGCTGCAACCCAGATCGGCCTACCGACTGCATGCTCAGCACGAAACGCCGCTCCAAGCTCAGGCACCAAAGGGTCCAGATCAAAATCGAACTTGATGTTACCCGTGACGTGAATACGCTGCGGGTTTACACCCAATGACAGAAATCGCGACGCATCAATCTCACTCTGTGCTGCGATTATGATCCCATGTGACAAGGTTTCACCAAACAATCCAGCCAGGTGACGATAGCCGCGCGCCGAACGTGTCGAGATACGGGCACTGGCCAGCACCAGCGGGATCTTGCGCAAACCACATTCACGAAACAAATTTGGCCAGATTTCTTTTTCAATAATGATGACAAGTTCCGGCTTGGCCCAGTCGAAGAAATGCCTTACCGCACTGGCCAGATCATAGGGCACATAACTGTGAATGACGGCATCACCAAATAGATCATGCACACGCTCTGCACCGGTCGGCGTCATTGTTGTCACAATCAACTGTCGGTCAGGGTAGCGCTTCAGCAAGGCGCGAATCAGTGTCGCAGCTGCTTGTACCTCACCGACCGATACAGCGTGAACCCAGATACTCGAAGTATCTATACGGTGCCCGGAACGACCAAAACGTTCACCAATTCTCTGCCGGTAAGGTGGATTATTGATACTGCGCCAGTACAGGTGCCCGATCAAAACCGGCGCAAGCAGGTAAGTCAGAATGGCATAGGCGAAACGCAACATGATGTATCGCTGTTAAGTGAGACGGGGTAAGTCTACGACAGCTTCCTGAGCGCAGCGATAATTGCAGACGTCGAGCGCCCCGCACTGAAACTCAGAACCTCAACTTTGCCGCCGTTCGACCAGACAGCATCAGCCCCGGCGATTTCCTCCGGCTTGTAATCACCACCCTTGACCAGCACATCGGGCAAGATAGTCGCGATCAGGTCCGCAGGGGTATCCTCACCAAACGGTACCACCCAATCGACTGCAGCCAGTCCGGCCAACACAGCCATGCGGTCGGCAACCGGATTAATCGGTCTGCCTGAACCTTTGAGTTTTGCCACTGAAGCATCATCGTTAACGGCAACAAGCAATCTGTCACCCAGCGCTTTCGCCTCTTCAAGATAGGCAACATGTCCCTGATGCAGAATATCAAAGCAACCGTTCGTCATAACGATACGTTCGCCGCGTCCACGGGCTTCACGCATCACTGCCGGTGCCTCAGAACGTGTCAGCAGCCCACGACCGCCAAAGCCATGCTCATGCAGCGCGAGGCGCAGTTCAGAAGCCGTCACACTCGCCACACCGATCTTGCGTACCACGAGTCCCGCGGCGAGATTTGCCAGTGCAGCAGCTTCGGCCAGTGTCTCACCGGCCGCCAGCGCGGCGGCCAACACCGCTATGACTGTATCGCCCGCACCAGTGACATCAAATACTTCACGCACACGGGCCGGCAGGAATACCGGTGCTTCATCTGCACTGATGACGACCATGCCTCGCGCGCTGAGGGTCACGACAAGCGCTTCAATATCAAGTTCGCCGCACAAGGCCTGGCCCCGTTCTACCAGTTGCTGATCATCATCACTTCGACCAACAACAGCCTCGAACTCAGATAAATTAGGCGTCAGGAGTGTCGCGCCCCGATAGCGCGTGAAGTCCAGGCCCTTTGGATCAACCAGTACAGGTACTTCGCTGGCGCGACACTGCTTGATGATCTCCGGTGCCATCGCCAGCGTGCCCTTCGCATAGTCCGACAAAATACAAACCGATGCCTGCCCGATACGACGCTCGAGTATCGGCATCAAAGCCTTGGCATCCTGACTGTCGAATTTATCCTCGGTATCGAGTCGGATCAGTTGCTGGTTGCGACTTAGAACCCGCAATTTCGTAATCGTCGGACGGTCCGCGGCCATTGGAATATCGGTGTCGATATCTTGCGCTTCGAGCAGCTCAAGCAACTTGCCACGATTTGCATCATCGCCGGTGATGCCGACCAGTGACGTGTTGACGCCGAGTACCGCGAGATTAATAGCCACATTTGCTGCGCCGCCGGCACGTACCTGCGCACCGGTAACATTGACAACAGGTACCGGCGCTTCAGGCGAAATGCGTGAGGTCGGCCCGAACCAATACTGATCCAGCATCAGGTCGCCGACTGTCAGCACGTTGGCGGTGGAAAAATCGGGGACTGTCAGGCTCATCGAATATTGCTGTTGTGGCTCAAGACCGCGCCGATATTATCATGTGATGTGGTGGGGGGTAGCTTCTAACCGCGATTCCGGATCTTTCCCTGAACGGCCTTTTGTGCCGGGTATATCCCTCTGAAACGCCGCTGCCATAAATTATTACAGGCTTAGAGGGCGCTAACCTATGGCAGCGGCGTTTCAGAGGGGTCCACGACGAAAAAAACTGGTCAGGGAAAGAGCTGGAATCGGGGCTAAAGCCCTTCCTGCTTCAACTACATTTAGAATCACCGCAATTCAAACAAGTCATGCAACCATCCATCATGACTGCAGCAGTCAAATTACACTTCGCACACAACTGTGCACCAGCCGGAAAGTCATTTTTTGCAAATGCATCCTGCTGCTTGTTCTGCTCTTCGAATTCCTTGCGCTTCATGTCAACGAGCTTCTGTTGCTGCTCATCAAGCTGTTTCGGTGGAAGCAACCCGATGAACTGCAAATGTTTTTCAACGATGTAGCCAAGCTCGGCAATGATTGACGGCATGAACTTGCCGCCCGGCTGCCAGTAACCACCGCGAGGATCGAACACAGCCGTCAGTTCATCGACAAGAAAAGTCACATCGCCACCCTTACGGAACACGGCAGACATGATGCGTGTCAGGGCAACAATCCACTGATAATGATCGAGGTTCTTGGAATTAATGAAAATTTCAAATGGCCGGCGTTGCTCGTAGTCGGTGTCAGGATTCAGAATGATGTCATTAATCGTCACGTACATGGCGTGATCAGAGATGGGTGTTTTGACCTTGTAGGTGGAGCCCAGCAGCATTTCCGGCCGCTCCAGCTTCTCGTGCATACGCACGACCTTACCGTCCTCACTTGTCTCAATAATCGGTGATGCCTTGTCCGCAACAGATTCAGATGCCTGCGCCTCACTACCTTCGACGCGGTAATCAACTATTTTCTTCTCAATTTTAATTGCTTGCATTATTCGTTCCCTTTGCTGGGTAATTCTTGCTGTGATCCGGCGTTAAAACTTACCGTAGTAGCCTTCTTTAAGTGCATCGAACAGGTTTGCAGCCGTATGCATCTCACCATCATATTCAATATCCTGATCACCCTTGAGGGTGACTTCGGAGCCATCATCAAGAATGAAGGTGTACTCGGTATTCTGCAGATCCTTCTCTTTTACCAGAACACCCTGGAAGGCTTCCGGATTGAACCTGAATGTTGTACAGCCTTTTAGCCCCTTCTCGTAGGCATAAAGGTACACATCCTTGAATTCATCGAAGGGAAAATCAGTCGGTACGTTGGCTGTCTTGGAAATCGATGAATCTACCCATACCTGCGCAGCCGCCTGAATATCGACATGTTGTTTTGGCGATATGTCATCGGCTGTGATGAAGTAATCGGGTAATTTTTCTTCAGCTTTATCCGAATCGGGCATTGCGTTTTGGTTGACGAACTCCCGATAGGCAAGCAGCTCAAAAGAGAATACGTCGACTTTCTCCTTGGTCTTCTTGCCTTCCCGAATAACATTACGAAAGTAATGGTGCGCAAAACTTGGCTCGATGCCGTTGCTGGCATTATTTGCGAGAGATAAAGAAATCGTACCGGTCGGGGCAATCGAACTGTGGTGTGTAAAACGTGCTCCAATTCGTTCGAGATCTTTGGCCAGTTCCGGCGAGACTTCGGCCAGTTTCTGCATGTAGCGACTGTAGCGCGTATGCAGCACCCGGCCAGTGATCGTGTCGTCTACCTTCCAGCCATCACGAACCATTTCCGGCCGCTTGCGCAACATCTGCGCCGTAACCGTGAACTCCTCAAGCATGATCGGTGCCGGCCCCTTCTCCTGGGCAAGTTCAAGTCCAGCCTCCCATCCGGCCAAGGCCATTTCACGTGCAATCTTTTCGGTGAACTCAATCGAATCATCGGCGCCATACTTCATACGCAGCATCGCCATAGTCGAACCCAGCCCCAGAAAACCCATGCCATGTCGACGCTTGCGCTCGATTTCCTGACGCTGACCGGTTAATGGCAGGCCATTGATCTCGACAACGTTATCGAGCATGCGGGTGAACACGGAGACAACCTTGCGATACTCGTCCCAATCAAACCGTGCCGCTTCAGTGAATGGGTCAGTGACAAACTTGGTCAGGTTGACTGAACCGAGCAGGCAAGAACCGTATGGCGGTAATGGCTGCTCGCCGCAGTTATGCGCATACACGCCATTGGCATCAAAAGCGTTGATACCGGGTACCTGGCAATCATAAACAGCCTCGCTACCGTCACGAACCATCGATTTGACGCGCGCCACGAACCGCGCGTCTGCTCGCACAACCGCAGAGTGCAGCAGCGCTTCGCGCAATTGCTCCGCTTTTTCGTCAGCTGTAAAACCGATTACTTTCGCAAACTGAGTCAGATTCGGCCCGGTAATCCACAAGCATGTTCCGGTGACTGCAGATGCACGTACGCCGCTGCGACCGGCAACAATACCAAGACGCAGT
>Ga0233412_10001823_pt1 | contig 10707 bp, 12 predicted proteins | sample Na_anoxic_4_MG_FD_180667 | JGI IMG/M metagenome (GOLD analysis project Ga0233412, IMG submission 180667) | Seawater microbial communities from Saanich Inlet, British Columbia, Canada - Na_anoxic_4_MG | ecosystem: Environmental > Aquatic > Marine > Inlet | place: Canada: British Columbia... | reverse complement strand
ATAAATGCAGGGCTGTACAATTTTGTCTAATTGCTTTATTTAATCCACCCTGACATTTATACGATTGACAAGCAATAAAAAAAGAACACCCTAATGCACCTATATCTTTATGACTACCTAAATGTCTGTGTTTGACACAGGCTCGCATAAGACTTGAATAAGGTGACATTAATTTACTACCTTGTAAGTCATCAAAAACACACGCTAATTTTGGTTTATTTCCAACTAATTGACCTTTTGGTGTCCATCTATGTTCAGGCATTTTAAATGCAACACCATCAAAAAATTGTAATAAATCATTTTCTTCTATCTGGTCAACATCTTCGTTATTATGTATTTTTTTCATCATTTCGGTATATGCCTTCATATCCTTATTGTATTTCGCTAAATTGTCTGCTTCTTGTTGAATTTCGTTTAAAATCATCTGCAAATCTTTTTCATCTCCCTCGGTATACACATCTGATTCATCTACTATTGTATCAAATAAATCTTTGTTACTTAAATAGGTGGGACAGCAGAGAAACACACGATTTAAACATTTATTATCCTTGTACATTCTAACTAAATTTTGGATTGCAACAGATTTACCTGACCCCCTTTTAGCAACATACATAGAAAGTCCGTGTAAGTTAGGTAATTCCTCAGGTGTTTTTATTTTAAATGCACTACTTGTTAAAACTTTTATATCATATTTTTTGTTTAACTTTTTAACATTCATTTTTATTATATAGTAAGATAAAATTTTTAAACTTTAATTTTTTTAACTCCTTTCCCTTCCTTCTCTGCTTTATGTTTCCTTATTTTCCTAATATTCTGATTAGCTGCACCTTTTTTTCTGTATTCAGCAGCATCATCATAAACTTTACAAGAATGAATTTCAATTGCTTCATCTGATGGTTCATAAGTTTTAACATTTGTATCTTTCATTTCCAATTTACCATCAATCCAATCATCAACTTGGTCAGGAAAATTTTTCGCCCAACAATAGCAAGAAATTGCTTGTTCATAATCTATACCTGCAAAATCTTTCATCATTTGTTCAATTATCGGTTTTTCGTGAGGTTTTATATCCCATTTTTTAGCCTCTTCACTTTCACATTTTTTCATATTCCCCAAGTCTTGGTCACCTTTAATTTCACCATCACCAAGTTCTATAATATGGTCTTCTTTTTCTGATTCAGGAACATCACTCCATTCTTTATATTCAGTAGGTAATAACTCCCGTTCTTCTTGGACTATTTCCATTTTCTTTTTATCAATTGCGTGATTTCTCGGAGCACTTATCATTTTTATTATATAATATAAATATATTTTATTTTTAAATAAAAAAATAAAATATTTTGATTACAGTATCATTTGTTGCTTAATTTCCTCTAATTCTTTTTCAGTAATTTCATATTTATCTAAGGTCTTTTGTTGTACATTTTTACCATCTTTAATGCGTTTAATTGCTAAATGTCTCCCGTGTCGTTTATTGATGTCCTCTTTATTTCTTTTGTAATAATTTAAAGACCATTCATTTACCTTAACTGTCTCCTTTGCTCTATAATTTCTAATAGCACGAATTGTATATGATTCCAATTTTCCTTTATATTCATCAAGTTTCAAGGTTTTATCTAAAACTTCATTATTTCTTTTCATTATTATTATATAATATAAATATATTTTTATTTTTAAGTATTTATCTTAATTATATATAAAGGGGCATCGCCCCTTTTAAACCCCATTTGATTGAAAACTTTTTAAAGTTTTATTAAGGTATGTCAGAATCATCACCGCCAACTGTTGAAACATCTAAACCACCACTTGTTTGATGTCTAAATTGTCTAAAATGTTCTCCTGTATCTCTATCAGACCTTTGGTGTATCATATCATCGCCGGAAACTGGGTGAGATGCTGCACGTTCCATAGCAATTTGTTCTTCGTGAATTCTTGCTTGTTCAATTGCACTTTGCCATTGTCCATCGTGATAATCTTCGTGTCGCGGATTTGCGTGTTGTCGGTTAATCATTTCTCTATATTCTTGGGAAAGATTTGGTGCGTTATCCATTCTTTGATGCGTGCTTTGACCTCCTTCTTTCATTCTTTCAGCAACCCAATCAGCTGCATTCATATATCCTTCTTCTCTGTATCTTGGTACACCTTGACCTTCTCGTCCACCTTGACCTATTAAATGCATAGCTTCGTTCCAAGCATTTTGTTCAGATGAACTTCTATCAGCAGGAGTTCTAACACTTCCACGATTTACAGCCGTAGGATTACTATGAATATGGTCAGGTGAATTATGTGGTAATCTTTCACGTCTATCTTGTTCTCTTTGTTCTTCTGGTGTAAATGATTTATCACGTGGTTCAGGCGGGTCAAATCCTCCGAAATCTGTTTCAGCACTACGACGCCGACTACCCTCTCCACTACGACGACGACCACCTTCTCCACCGAGAGCATAATCTCTACTACGTGATTTATCATTTAGTAAATCATAAAATGGGTCATCACTATCATCACCTTGTGCCCGTATTTGGTCAGCTATTTCTTCTGCTCTATCTCTTGACCTTTCCACAGATTCAATTAACTCTCCGTGTTCTTTATGGAAAGAATATTCTACTAAATTCTGAATACGTTGTGCTTTGCTTGGTTGACCACGCCGTCCTAAACCCATTTGTAAATTAGCAATAGTCACCCAATCACCACGCTCTTTTGCTTCATTTATTTTTTGATTATATATATCAGCAATTTCTGCACTTGATGTTTTTTCATCAAGCCAATCTTTTTTAACTTGTTGAGTTAATTTATCTACTCCACGTTTGGTTAAATTTAATTGGTCTGAATTAATATTTTCAACTAATCCCCTGTATATTTCATTTGGGAATACTTGTGAATAAAAATTTGGTTGATTTGAGTATAATTGTAATACATTTCGCATTTCACCACTTGTTTCAGGTGCTGAACCGTGTAATACACCATTCACTAATAGTTGAGTATCCATTAAAGACATACCATTTGTCATATCAAAACATTCTTCTTGGTTAATTCTATCCCAATCTTCAATTCTATTATCCATTTTATATATTATAAATATATAAAAAAAATTTCAAATAAATTAATTTTATTTTAATTACATACTTTAAAAAAAGTGTTACAAAACGGGGTGAGCGGGGTGTCCCCGCATTATTGTAATAAATTTCCTCCTTGATTTGCTAATATCCCCATTTCAACATTAGAGAATGCACCACCTCTAATTTGTTGTTCACTATTTTGTTGTCTAACTTCTTTTGTTAATGGTATATCAATTTGGTTATGATGTATAACTTCGTATTTAATAACACCCTTCCAATTAGCGTTGCCCATAGTGGCTGCATTTTGTTGAAGATTTTGTGGTTGAATTGTAGTTATGCCATCAGCTGTATAAATCCATCTTCTAAACCATTCAGGAGGTAATAACAACCTGCCTTTACTATCAGTAAGAGATAGTTTTAAATTTCCAATAGATGTATCACCCAAAGTTAGAGAGAAAATATCACTTTTATCTTCCCAAACTATTCTATCTCTAAAACAACCAACTCGTTGTTCATCACCTACAAAAAATCTACTTGAACTTGGTGGGTCACCCACACCATCAGAACCATATGCTCCTCCTGTTGAACCAGAGCACTGTTCTTTTTCAGGAATTGGTATTCTTGCTAAAATATCTGAATTCGTTAAGGTTAATGGTACAGCATCATTATCTTGTTGATTAGATACTGTTGCGTATGCAGTATTAGGTAGACTTAATCTTAAATAAATGGCATCTAATGTATCTAATTGTGGTTTGCAAAAACTTCTATGTGTAACAACCCCAAGTGTTGTAGCACCACCAGCTGTAATTTTCACTTGATTCCACCACATTCCTGCCGGAACATTTTGATTAACAAATGCACCATATTGTGAATTTATAATTGTAGGTTCGCCATTCCTTGCACAATGTGCTCCAAAAAATTTATATGTATCACTCCACACTTGATATTGGTCACGCAATAAATTATCGGCAAATAATCCTGAATATTGAAAAGTATTTGTGCCACCCCAAGCAGCCGCTAAACTTGTTGCATTCACATCTTTGATATTGGGAAACCAAAAACCACATAATGGTTGATAATTAACAGTTCCACCTGAAATTGGTAATCCGTGAGTAGAATCCCACATAGTTAAATTCGTTGCAGGTTGCGGATAAGCATTATTTGGTGTTCCATTACAAAAATTAATCTCCCAACCTTTCGCTACTGCGTCCCATAATACTTGAACTTGAAGTGCAGGTTGTGCAGGAACAGCAGGAAAAGTTGCTGCTCTATCATTCGCAGGAAATCGGTGAATTTGTGTTCCGTCATTTAATCTATAAAATAAATTCCCTGATTCTAAATCTGTAAGCATCGTATTAATAGCAATTTGAAGAGCAAGTCGTAAATCAGTCGGTCGTAATCCTCTGCAATAATCTTCGTAGTCGCCTTCTTCTAAATAAATAGGATATGCTTGTAATTTAATCTCATCAGGTGTTCCAACAACGGGGCCCCGTGCAACAAAATAACCAACTTTATTTGTAGAATTACAATCATTCCAAAATTTTCTTGTGAGAAATTGTTTCATTGTTAATCTTAATTTCATTGGGTGAACAGTAGTAAACGCTGTTCTTGGTAAATCTAATGAAGTTTGTATCCCCTCTAATTGTCGTTCTGAACCAGCATTTAAAGTAGTATCTATGAAAATATTTCTACTTTCCATAACCCCTCCTTCTGACATATTATGATGAGCCATCTTTTATATATAACCAATATATTTTTATTTTAATTATTTCTTTTAAATAAAATACTTTTATTCATACTTTAAAAAAGGGGGCATAGCCCCATTATTCTTTTACATATTTACATACCCAATTTCCAGCTACATCATAAAAACATTTTCTAATATATTTTTTATTTTCTTCTATATCGTGATGTAAATTAAAATAATTATCATTTATCCATTCATTATTATGAATATTATTAATTTTCTCTCTACTTTGTGGTTTTATATCGTGTAAAACATTATATCTTCTTCTTCCTGCACTTCTTCTTCTTCCAGTACTTCTTCGTCTTCTTTGCTCTTCAACTTTTTCTAAAATAATTTCTTCTTGTGGTTTTGGTTTATTTTTTTCAATTTCATCTATAATTCCTCTTAATTTTCCTAATCTTCTCAATACACCTCCTTCACCTAATCGTTTTTTATATTTCAATACACCTTGCACTTTATTAGGTATTTTTTCTGCTCTTTCTTCCATTGGTGTATCATATAAATCTGCTAAATCATCATCTAATTCAGTTTCTATTGCCATTCTCTCATTTACTTTTTTAATTTCTAATTTTTCTCTTGCCTTTAATTCTTTGACAATACCTTGTTTAGGTTTATATTTTTCTACAACATTTTTCATTTTTTCAAAAGTTAAAACTCCTGAATTTGCTATATTTTGTAATTTTTCATCAGACATATTAATTAATGATTCTGCATCACGTATTATTTTTTTAGTATTGGGATAAATTACTTGATTTCGTTTTGTCGTATACCCTCTTATAAATGCTTCAACTTTTTCTTTTCTTTCTTTTTTATTTGATTGTAAAAAGTCTTGTGCCATTATAGGTTTAAAGTTTCTATAACCTTCAACTAAATCCTTATTCATTTTTGTAAATTTTTTGTTAAAATCTATGGGTTTTATTCTGCCTGTGGTAAAATGTTCAATAGAATGTCTACCAGCAAAATGGTCATATATATCGTATAGATTAGACATAATACCATATGGTTTATTTTCATCTGCTAATGTTTCTTCCAAAGAATCCCTTACATATTTTTTATCGTGAAGTCCTATATGATGCCCAACTAAATTGCTTCCACCTTGACCAACTAAATCCGCTTTCCCGCCTTTTGTGTAAGCTGTATAAATTTTGGGATAAAAATGTCTGACTTTTTTCTTTCCGGCTTTTACAATATTTCCTTCTTCATCTTTTATGTTATATGATATAGTTCTAACTTTTGTTGGATTTACAACTTGTTTATAAATAGAACCTCTTATTTTATCAAAAATGGGATTTGAACCAACATTAAATAAATGCACATCGTGTAAGTAATTTTTAAATCTTTTATATATTCTGTAACCTGTGGACGAACCCAAACTATGTCCAGCAACGGTTATTCTTGGAAATTTTGTAAATGTCCCATCTTTTAATTTTCTTTCTCTATAATGCTCTATTACTTTTAAAAAAGCATCTTCATCTTTTTTGAATTTATCCGAAAATCTTAAAATATTTACATTACCTTCTCGTTTGGTGCGTTTCTTGCGTTCCATATCTTCTCTATGTTCATTTTTATTATATTCTTTTTCCAATGCACTATTTAATGATTCACCCCCAAGCAATATACCTAAATTTGAAAGTATGTGGTCAATTTCAAAATCTTTAAAATAATCTTTCCATTCACCCAGTTCTGTCCCTCTAAAAGCAGCCACAACATTTTCACCATCTTCTTCAAATATTGTCATATCAGGTGTGGATAAATCCTTCATTATTCGGTATTCAGGATATTTATTTTTTAATTGTTTTTCTGCTTTCTCGTGTTGTCCTTTTCCGTGTGTATATGCTACTGAAACAAGTGATGCCATTTCGTCCATATGATGAGGTATAAATAATGATTCATCTTTTTCTATTTTCCTAATACCTTTATTCGTATGTTCATCAATTTCAATATTTTTTATTTGTTTATCTTCACCAAATGGTTCTAAATGTATTTCTTTTTCAACTTTTTTGTCATCTTTTTCATAATTTTCTATTACTTCGTGTATATGTTGAGCCTCTTGCTGTATTTCTTCATTTGAAGGTCTGATTAATACCATTATTATATAGTTAGATTTTTATTTTTATTATATAAAAAAAATTAAAATCTTTTTGAATTAAGCCTTTCGTGCAACTGATTACTTATGGCAAGCGGGCTACGGATTTCCCAAGCGAATAGCGAATTTGGGCGGTACATTCTACCAGTATGTAAGCAGATTTATTAGTGCCGTCCATACCCTGCGTCCTGTAAATCATAGAACTATTTACGTTTCTGGAATCTGCTCCACTACGCCATCTACATTCGGTTTCAGGTTGGTCATCGGAAGGAGGTAAATTAAATCTACACATATTCACGAAATCGTTATTTCGGTAATTCGCTTGCGAAGTAATCAAACAACCTTTATCAGACCATTTCTGCTTTTCGTTGTATAATGTAACGGTGTTAAATGCTTCCAATTCATTAGACAATTGCGAAGGATACTGAACATTATTATTGTAAAAAGCATACTGAAAAGTATCAATATTATCAGCAACCAAAGAGGTCACTCCAAAATTACCGAATGCAGTTCCAGCGTTAAAATTTGAAAAGTTAAACCATTTAGGGTTGAATCTATCCACAGAAGAATTAGAAAGACCCCCAGCAGCAGTTGAAAGACCTTGTGAAGAATTAAAGGAAGAATTAATTTTTGTAAGCATTCCGGGCTCACCAGTTATCGGGAGGACATTATAGTCAGCAGCACGAAATGAACCCCAATATTTGTCTATGCTACCTGAACTTACAGAAAATCTGACATTAGCACTCGTAGACGTTCCGACATTACTGATTAAACTGTAATAGTCCTTTATATTCAAAGTTAAATACTTTTGGGCAATCATTTTTTGCCTTTGTAGTGCAGTGTAAAATCCATCAGCAATACTTATACAATCCACAGCAAGGTGGAAATTCTTAATTTCATAAGCAACATCAGTTCCATCTTGTCCCAAGACAGTTTGAACCAAAGAAGGGATAGCGAAAGTTGGAGCAACAACCGCTGGGGCGGCACTTAAAACAGACCTATTAATAGCTGCTAATACTTGGTTAGGAGCACATACAAACTCCAATCTTACTTGACCCACTAATGAGGTGTCTAAAAACTGGCAAGACGATTCACTACACATTCCCATTATATTAGTGTAATACATCGCTTTATGTTCGCCAGTAGTGGTTGGAGCTTGTTGAGTCATATAGGTGGTCATTTGGTTCCCCTCCCCCACACCACTCGTGTAATGTCTAACAAAATTATCTTTTAACAAAGCAGTCAACCAAGTAGCGGTGTTCTGCTCTTGCATAGTATTTTGCACTTGAATTCCGTTAATAAACACATCAACCCTATCAAAAAGTGCAGCCGCATTAGGAATAACCCCCAAATTCCCAAGGTCAGCAGTAGTAGTTCCCGCCCCATCTGCCTTACCACTTGTGGTAACGTCATTAATCATAAGCGCAAGACTGGGTAAATATACCACGCTATTACTTGGGAGTTCAAATACAACACGTGAGTTCTGTGTCAAAGTAGTAGCAGACTGAGGAGAAATGTGAAACCTATTAGTTGACACACCTAAAACTGAATGTACAACTGTGCTCAAATTACGGGGGTACTGCGGAACTTGTATGACAGGGGCTTCACCACCCTGCGATACTTCTCTTTCCATTGAAGAATCCATTTATAACATATAAATATATTTTATTTTTAATTAAATTAACAATTAATTCAAATTTAATTCATTAATGCTAATGCTTTTTCAAATGCAATATCATATGAACTTTTTTGTCTTGGAGGATTTTGTTGTTGTCTATTTTCTATAAACTTTTTTTCATTATATTCTTGTTGTTGGGTTATTTTTTCTTGTTTTGGTTTTCTAACTTTTCTATATATAACTTCTTGCTCATCGTCATCGGAAGAACTTGAAGCTTCTAAATAAACTATTTTTTTCTTCTTTTTTGGTTTTCTCTTTTTTGGTTTCTTTCTATACTCTATTTCTTCTTCGTCACTTGGTTCTTCTAAACTTTCTTCTTTTGGTTTAATTATTTCATTTAATTTTTCCTTAACTTTTTCGTCTTTAATTGTTTTTTCTAATGTGTCTAATGTTTTGGCTCTATCCTTAACTTCTTTATTTTTCCTTCGTACCTCTAATGCTTTTTCACGTGCAAGTGCCAACTTTTCTTTGTGTTCTTCACTTAATTTTTGACCTTTCTTTACCATTTAATATAATATAAGAAAAAAAATTTTCTAATATTTTCTTATATTATCTTATCTTTTCTTATTATTATCTAAATAATGCAACAATTTAATTTTTATTTTATTTTTCAATTTAAATGCTTATTCCCATACTCCTCTTCTGCCTTTTCTTCTGCTTTTACTACCTTAATAAGAAATTTCCTAACCACTGGGTCATCAATTAATTCAAGAATCCCTGACTCGTGAAAGATTTTATGGATAATAGCGGTTTTATTGCGAGTTAACATCATATGTGTGTTCATTATTTGTTTTTACGTGACGCAAGCACCTCAAAAGAGATGCTATTTTGTTTTATCTAAATAATGCAATAATTTAATTTGTTTTTCTGCTTTTACTTTGGTAGTATTCTTGGCTATAATTTTTCCTGAATGTAAATTTTTAACTTTGTATTTTCCATTTGGTTTTTTTATAATTTTATAGGGCATCTATATAATAATAAAAGAATTTAATTTTTTTGAAAAATGGCGTGAATTGCTCCGTTTTCATCAAATCGCCAAGTATGAATAATATATTGGTTTTTTAACATTTGATTTAATAAATCTTCAAATTTGTAAGGCAAAGTTTTTTTAACTTTAAATGTTGTCATTTATATAATATAAGATAAAAACTAAAATGTTTTATCATACCACCCATTAATGAATCCATTATTTGTTTTACCTATTTTTAACCATACATAACGTCCATACCATCTTTTATCCCCCACAATATGCATTCCATTAATAAACCAATTTTTACTTTTCATCTCATTTAATCTTTTTGGTGTAAAAACATTTAATGACCCCATATTGATTAACCAATAAATCTCACGTCTGGTTGTGTCCATCGCTTTAACCATAAATTCCCAAAACAATTTTCTTGGAACAAATGGTGGATTATCTAATGTAATATCCACCATTTTATTTTGTGTTAAATAATCTTTTCCTTCATTAATTTCGCAATAATAATTTTTTGTATTTTTTGGTAATTGATTATAAAATGCTCCTTTCCCAAAAGATGTATTCATAACTTCATCTCCATCTTTAAAATCTGTTTTGGATAATAAATATTTCGCCATCTCAAATTTTGTAAAGCATATATCCTTATCTTTTTTTACTTGTTCTGCTAATGCGTCATTAGCATTACTTTCGTAATTCCAAACTTTATTATCTTCTTTTTCCATTTTACTATTAGTATATATTTATTTTAAATCGTATTTTTTATCGTGTCTATCTTTGCATTCTTTACAAAATAAGAACAAATCACCATAATCACCCTCGTGTGCACATTCACTCCACATTAATTCAACATTTTCTTCTGATTCGCCACACCAAGAACATTCAGTTGTTAACATATCTTCATAACCTATTCCAAATTTATTTTGTTTTTCCAATTCGGCAATTTTGGCTTTGTATTGTTGAGATGTAGGTTTCATTTTTAGTTATTTTTATTTATTTATGAAATAGTAAATCAATTTTTTTTTAAAATCGGCAATAAATCACCGCAGACTGGCGACACCATAAAAAACCGACTTTTTAATATAAAATTAAAAACTCACTCTGTTTATAATGCGCGCACGAAATATTTTCGCCGATTTTCGGGCTAAAAATGTGCGTGCTGTG
>Ga0233412_10001822_pt1 | contig 10710 bp, 22 predicted proteins | sample Na_anoxic_4_MG_FD_180667 | JGI IMG/M metagenome (GOLD analysis project Ga0233412, IMG submission 180667) | Seawater microbial communities from Saanich Inlet, British Columbia, Canada - Na_anoxic_4_MG | ecosystem: Environmental > Aquatic > Marine > Inlet | place: Canada: British Columbia... | reverse complement strand
GGGTCACCATTAAAAATAATTAAATTACATATTAGAGTTTGTGTTTAATTAATTCTATAACAAACAATATTAAACCTCATCAGAAATGATGGGGTTTTTTTATGGTCGAACAATATTTATATATATATGTTAGAAGATGTGTATTTAAATAAAGTTTTGGGTTCGTTGATTAGAAGTACGAGATTTAATCATGAAAAATCGGAGGTGTATACACCTTTTTCAGATTCTAACGTAATACCACCGTACAGTTTATTTAGAGATTATTGTGAGAGAATATTTGGTTTGAGTCATAGTGAGATTGTTAACGTATGGTACGAGTATTTAGAATATATTAGAAGAGAAATATATAAATAATGAAAATAACCATAAAAAATATTGTTAACGAATCATATTATAAAAAACCTGACGATGGTTTAATAAAAGAAATCGCAGATAAAATTCCTTTACCTTATGTCAGAGAGATTGGACATTATGGTATTACTAATGAAAGTGATATTATTTTAATATTATCTCATTTATTTGGAAAAGAACTAAAAAGGGTGAAAAACACTGGTGCGTGGTTTTCGTTAGAAGATGAGATGGGAAGAGTTATTTACGCAGAATTAGTAGATGACTTTAATAGTACATTTAAATTGGGGACTTGGGTAACATTTAAGTACGAAGACGAGAGGTTCCCAACAAAATGGACATATCGGTTACAATCTAATGGTGAAACCGAGACTAAAGAATATTCTAAAGATGGGAGTGTATCGATAAGAGGATATGGTGAAGTAGAAAAAATACCTAAAAGAATAACAGAATCTGCAGATAAAAAAGAAAGGTATTTAAAATACATAGTAAAATCTTTATTAGATAATAGTGAATACGAAATTCAAAAATCACATAGTGTTGATAGAGATGGGGAACCGAGAGAGGCAGTGAAATTATTTCGACCATTCGAAGTAGATGGGGTTTGGTCATCACATTCTTTTTGGACTAAAGACTTTTTTGGGTTATTGAGTAATTACAGTGGGTTGGAGAAAAAATACGGCACAAGTAAAGAATTTCAAGTACTATTTATTAAGTATATAGTAGACACATATGGGATAACTAATAGTGAAGTTATGAATGTAATTGAAGAATATTATACTATTATATATGAAAAAATGTATAGTGATTATTTGTGGTTAAAAGAAGATGGTGAAATAACTATTAAGGGTACAGGAAGAATAAATTGGAAAACTATTAGTGATGGAGAATAAAGAATACTTAGATAAGGTATTAGATTTTTATGTTAGGAACACTAATATAGATTTTGATAATAGAATCATATTAACCCCTTTTATTGATAAAATAAAATTTGAAACTTATATGTTCGGTGATCTTATGTTTGGGTATTATAGTGAAAAACATTTTGGGTTAACGGAAGACGAGATAAAATATTTATGGCGTAGATATATATCTATAGTAAAAGAAAGCGTAGATATATATCTATAGTAAAAGAAAAAATATGGGGTTCGAAAAGGAGTATATAAATAAAGTATTAAGAAATATTGTAAGAGGTACTATGTTTGATTTTGATAAGAAAACTATCCGTTTTCCTTTTCTTCATCATACGTTTCTTATTGAATACTTTTTTAGTAAAAATGTAAATCCATCGACTTACCTAATGGGACCATTTTTTGGGTATTGTAAAAATCAATTCGGATTAACTAATGGTGAAATAGAATATATATGGGAAAAATATATGTCTATTATATATAATACAATAATAGAAAATGGAGAATAAAGAATATTTAGATAAGGTAATTGGATCATTAGTAAGAGGTACCAAGATAGATTATGTGGAAGGGACAGTTAAAACTCCTTATGATAACATATATACCACAGACCTAGTTTCTTCCCCTTCAGGTTCTCTTAAACTTATCTGTATGGTTTATTTCGATTTTGCGGATGTACATACAATGTCTAGTAGAAGAACATTTTTCAAATTAGTCGATTATTGTATAAACCACTTTGGGTTAACTTTTGATGAGGTTGAATTTGTGTGGGATAAATATAGAGATATTATAAATAAAAAAATAGGGGATGGAAAATAAAAGATATTTAGATAAGGTATTGGATCATATGGTAATAAATACTAAGGTAGATTATAATAAGAGTGAAATATACACACCTTTCGCACTTCCCCTAATGTACTTCCACTCCCTCGTCTTTTCTCCACCTTCTCAAGCACCTTCTTTTTCCGCCTACAGTAAAAAACAATTCGGATTAATAGACGATGAGGTTAAATACATATGGGAACAATATATAGAAATTATAAACCATAAAATAGAAAATGGAAAATAAAAGATATTTAGATAAGGTAATAGGATCTTTACTAAGGGGTACTAAGATAGATAATGAGAATGATGTAGTGTATTCACCTTTCATCACACTCCATAAATCTGCCTTCTATAATCATCTCCTTACTCGTGACTATATATCAATTCATGGTTTATTTGGTTATTTAAATAATACATTTGGTTTAACAAGTGATGAAATTTTCTACGTATATAAACAGTATAAAAAAATTATGTTAGATAAAATAGAAAATGAAAGATAATAAGAAATATTTAGATAAGGTATTGGATCATCTGGTAAGAAATACTAAGATAGATTATGAAGGGAAGGAGATTTACGTCCCCTTTACTAACCATTCTTTTCATATGTTTTTTCCATCACTTTATCGCCACTATAACCATTTCTACGAATATTGTGAAAAACATTTTGGTTTAACACTAGAAGAAGTAGACTATGTATGGGACCAGTGGGAATCAATTGTAATGGATAAACTTTGGAGTAATGAAGAATAAGAAGTATTTAGATAAGGTATTAGAATACTTAATAAAAGGTACTAAAGTAAAACCATCACATGAGAGTATTTATGAAGGTATTCTTGTTTATATGCCTTTTGACGGATCCCCACCAGAATTTATGTCGGTAAATGATTATCACGAAACATCTTTCCCATTTTTTTCTCCTATACCGTCTTATATGTTTCATAATTATTGTGTCAACCAGTTTGGATTGGTTACAGAAGAAATAGATTATCTATGGGAGAAGTACGGTAATATAATGAGTTTGAAATTTAAGGATGAATTAAAAAAAATAAAATAATATTTATAGATTATGAACAAATATATTGAAAGAGTAATAAAACACATAGATAAGTATCCAATATCTGACAGATATGATATTGAAAGAATTTATGGTATCGGAAAAGAAGAATATATACAACTATTGGAGTACGAAAAGTCTTTAATAGATAAAACTCTATTAGGTAATGTTTATAATACTTTAGATATTCCTGCTAGTGGTACTTACGATTTTCAATTTGAGGTTACTGAGACACAAATTATAGATATGAACACCAGTAAATCTGGTGGTTATGGTGGGTTGGATTCTGGTTGGTTTACTGATGACATCAATAAGTCCATTTTTTTATTAGATATACCTATAAGAGTTTATATAGATATCCTACCAGGTGGTACTGTAGATATTGATGGGGAAACTTATGATGTAAATGTTAATCTTATTAATAATAGTGACTGGGGTTGGGAAGTAGAAAATGAAATTAAAGCCATCTTTTATGAGTTTTTACAAAGAAAAGTTCCACTCATTTATAAATCATGTGGGTATCAAGTTTTTGAAATCTATCCTAATTATCCAGAATAGGGTTTAATATAAATTTTATTATATTTATATAATATGAAAATTATAATTACTGAAAGTCAATTAGAAAGTATAGTTCTTTATGAATCTAAAGAAGAACAAGAAAAGGCTGAGTTTAAAAAACCTACTTTAGAGAGTATGGATAAGATAGAGTATAATAATAATGATGGTAAACATGAATTATTGATTACTTTTTCAGTTAAAAATAATTCTAGATTAAATTTAAAGATAAAAGATTATAATATTGGTATAACAATAAACGGCAATAAGTTAGGTATTGCAAAAATGAATAAAGAAACGATAGTATTAAAGAAAAAAAGTGTTACACAGATGACATTACCATTAGAAATAAATATTAAATCTAAAAATATCATAAAGTTAGGGTTGGATTATTTAAATAACCCTAAAAAAAGTAATACGATAAATTTAAAAGGGAATCTCATAGGGGGTATTTTTATATTTAAAAAGAATATCGAGATAGATAAGACATATAATTTTAAAATGGGTGATGTGAAAAATATTAAAAAATTAATCGATATTGTTGATTTAGGTCCAGTAAATAAATATAAGGGTGACATAAAACAGGGTATAAATAAAATTAATAAAATATTTAAAGGGTTTTAACTATGGGAAGAATAGGAAAACAAAAGAGACTATTAATAGAAGAAGCCAATAAGAGGTTATTGAATGAACAAGATCCTGTTGGGGACGACCCAAACGCTGGTGAAATACAAAAATATTTAGTGGATAAAGGTTATCTACCTAGATATAGGACAGAAAATGGTGTGAAGAAAGATAATATTGATTGGGGTTTTGGTGATATATCTGCGAAGGCTTTTGGTGATTTCATCAAAGATAAGTTGGGAGTTGATGTAGGTATTCAGTCACTTCAAGACTTACAAGATTATTTAGACTTATTAGGTTTTGATACGGGTAGTCTTGGTTTTGGTGAAAAAGTATATAACGCAATTAAATGGGTTATTGATTTCACAGAGAAAGGTATGTCGGACTTGATTAATAATCCTAAAATTAACGAAATATCCAAAATAGTTATTAATATCATCTCAAAAAATCTTATAGGGATGCAGGTGACAAAAGTTGATAAGGATACTGAAGGTGATTATTGTGACTCACATGTGAATTACTTTTCTAAACTTACGGATGTTGAATTAACTGAAATAACAGATAAAACTTTTAAAATAAAGGGTAATGTAAATGGTGATTTAAAGGTTGGTGTGTGTGAGTGGTTTAATCAAAAAAATAACCATCAGATAAATAAAAATATTAAAGGTTTTGTCGTTGATTTTGAGGCTGAGTTTAAATATCATTTTGCTTTTAAAGACGGATCTTTTTGTTTTTTAGTTGATGTAGTTGATGCTTCAGTAAATACTCCATCTAAAAGATATCTAGGTAAGTTGCCTGGTATTAACGAAATATATTTTTATTTAAGTATCTTTATGAATAATGTTGAAATTAAACATTATATTACTTACTTCCCATCTAAAAATAAAAAGTATAAAGGTGGTGATACCATTCATAATATAGATACTGTAGAAGAAATAAAAAAATCTATTTGTAACAAAGGTTATTGTATAGAAATGGATGATATTATAAAAATAGTAAAAGGTAGTGAAAATGTTTCTAATATAGAAAATTTAATAATGAATAAGTGTAAAAAAGTACCTAACCCAGATTATAAAATAATAGATTCTCCCTTACCTCCCGATCCTAATAAACCACCACAAAGACACTTTATGGGGTAACATTTGGTAATTTGACATATTTTTTTTATATTTGTATTATGAAAAACGACATACATACACTACCAAAATTACTAATCGCAATACTTTTATTCTTTTCATTAATAATTTTTATTTCGCAAAAAATGTCTAACTTTAGATTACCTGATGATATTTTAGGTGATAAACCAATAGTAGATTTTTATGATGAAATACTTAAGAAATAGTTTTTTATGTTTCTTTTTATATAATATTTTATATTTATAATAAAAAGAATTATAATGGGAAGATTAAGTAAATTAAAAAGACAATTAATAGAAGAGGCTAATAATAGAGTACTAAATGAGGCTTATAGTGGTATTATTAATAGAGGTGATGATATTTGTGAAATTATCTGTAAAAGAAAACTAGCGAAATCAGGGTCTAATGGTGACGTAGTAAAATACATACAACATCTTTTAGCTCATAATGATTTCAATACTGAGTATGGTGGTGGAGGTATGGGTAAAGAATGTGCAGATTTATATGAGGGGTGTGATGGTAAATTTAGAAGCCATACTAAAGACGCAGTAAAAGAATTTCAAAGAAGATATAAATTAAGTGTTGATGGTGTTGTTGGGTACAATACTTGGAAAGCTATGTGTGATAATTTAGAATTTACCGAATCACTACCTAAAAAAGAATTTTGTAAAGATTGTCAATGTAACGAACAAGATCAACCTATAGGTGGAGATGAAAAAGATACACCATCACCTACAGATGATTTTCGTGAGAATGAATTAGAGATAATTGATTGTGATGATTTAAAGTATTGTGTCGGTAAACACCTTTACCAAACTGCACCAGATATTGTAGGTTTTTATAGGTGTGTTAGTGAAAAAGTTGATTTACCTGATATTCCAAACCCAAAAAAAGATTGTCAATATTGTCCACCAGGTGCATATAAAAATGCGACAGGAGGATATATAGTGAAAGAGAAGATGGGTAGAGATGATCTTCGTAAATGTATAGATAGTGGTTGTACTAAAGTTATAGACCCCAGAGATAATATTGATGTATAATAATTTTTTTTAAATAGGTAATATGGGAAGAATAGGTAAATTAAAAAGACAATTAATAGAAGAATCAAATAAAAAACTATTAGGTGAAAGTGTTGTCGATATAGATAAAGTATTAGAAGATATGAAATTTAAATTCGGATATGGTGATTTATCACCTATGTGGATGGAAGAGTTTGAAAGTCATATGGGTGAAGATTTAATTAATCAGTTATCCACAAACGAATATACCGATTTATTTTCTGACTGGATGAATACTAAAAGAGATGGTTCTGATGAAGAAGATGAATACGATTTATTAAATAAGTAAGATGAAAATTATTATAAATGAAAAACAATATAAAACCATTTTAAGGGAATCCTATTACGATTCTGATAAACTATATTCTAAACAATATATAGAGAATATCACAAGAAACGCAAACAGAGATATTAAAAGTATTGTTAAAAGTTTAGAAGTAATTGGTTGTACCGATAGTAATGGTAATATGTCACAATGTGTTAGAATACCAGAAGTATTATTTGTTTATATTAGTGGGAGATATTAGTTATGAAAATTAAGTTAACAGAAAAACAGTTTAATAAGCTTATACTTAAAGAAGACTACTACAAATGTGGCAATGAATGGAATCCAGTGTGTGGTAGAAATACACAAAACGGTGATACTATAATATACCAAAACGAATGTTTGGCAGAAACATCTGCAGCAGACGTTTTGTATGTTTTCGATGATTCACAAAAAAATATTGTTAAACAAGGTGATTTCTGTTCTGCCGATTTAAATATTGAGAAGAGTGTCGCAATTGATCACTTCATAGAAAATGTTATAGAAGAACTAAGAGAGTTCCAAACTAAGATGACTAAAGGTAAAGAAGAATTGTGTGATTTCTTAGAAAATGTATGTTATGGGATAGAAGGTGGTGGTGAAATGGTAGAAAAACAATCAACACCCACAATTGATTGTGCAATGTCAGAAGGGGATATAAATAGTGGTAGTATCATAAGGAAAGGATGTTATAATGACTTAGTTGGTGAAATACAAACAATGTTAGTTGGTTTAGGGAAAGATATTGGGGACTTTGGACCTAAAAAAGATGGTGTTGACTCTAAATATGGTAAGTACACTATGAATGGTATTAGAGAATTCCAAAAAGAAAATGGACTTAAAGAAGATGGTATTACCGAAAAAAATACTTACTCTAAATTAAAAAGTGTTTTTGGAGATACAAAATAGTTTTTATTTCCTACACACTGAAACTCTGTATCATTACACCAAAGTTTTTTATTAGTACCCTTTATCTTCATATGACAATTATGTTTCTTACCCCATTTTTTAGAATGGTTAATAATTGTGTCATTATTTTTGTTCCTTACAACCCAAGGACACTCTATACAATTTTTCATTTATCTTTTTTATTTATTTCATCATCTATTAGTGACATCATATATAAAAACACCACTGAAATAATTCCCAAAATAATATAATAACCCATATAAATAAATATAAGGGTTACCTATTTAAAAGTTTTGTACTACCCTTAATAGGTATTTAGGGTTAAACTTTTTTGGTTCACACTTAGCACATGAATAATCTTGTCTAGGTCTTCTATGCCTTGGATTCTCACCACCACATGTATCACAGACTAAAGTATACTTATGTTCTATGTCATTAACCTGACTACTATCATAACATCTTATACCATTACACCCAATAGACTTTGCCACATGAACCCATCGTTTACAATGACCAGTACCACTACTACCATGTATCTTATAAGAAAGTGCGTGTGCTATCTCATGTAGTATGGTATCATTAATCTGAAAGAAGTTATCGAGGTTGTTAGTTGCGAGTGGTTTTGATAGACTTATTACTTTTCTTCTATAAGAACATAAACCGAATCGTCTCTTAGCGTTATCGAATTTAAATTTATACCCTAATTTATTGGGGGTTATCCTGTGAACCTTTCCATTAACTTCCACATTATATTCTGTTTCCATTAACTGTTTTGCGTATGACTCAACGTCTTTAATTGATTTGAAACTCATAATTGTTTAATTTTGTTATACAAATATACGAAAAATATTTTAATCTACCAAATTAAATTTTTAATTATTTCTTTATATTTATTAAAAAAGAAAACAATGGGGGATGATTACGATTGGTATCCTGATCAAAAAATATAAAAGATAAAATTATGAAAATTAAAAAGAACGGAGAAGTTATTAATTTAACAGAATCAGATTTAAAAAGAATTGTAGAACACTCTAATAGATTAGATGAGGGTTTAGGTAGAAAATTTATGTCTAACCTTAAAGGTATCGGTGGTGCTTTTAAAGGTACTGGTTATGGTTACACAAAATACGCTTACCAACTAAGTGGTGCAATTAATGAGTTAAATGAAGAATTAGAGGAAACTAAAAAGGAGTTGACTAGGGTAATCGATAAATCTAATAAATCTAAAATGAGTAATGTATCCTATGATAGATTATCTAAACATGTTGCAGATGCAATGGATGCTTATCAAATGGTAATAGATACTAATGAAATTATTATGGAAGATTTAGATGCTTCGGTTACCAATCAAAGAGATGATGTAAGACCATCTTCAGAACCTGGAGGACAATTTACTCAATAATTTCGTAATAAAAATATAAATCATTACCGTCAACACCCACATATAGTTGTCGGTAATTTTTTTTGTTTAAGAATTTTAATTTTTCTTCACCATCACCTTCTTTAAATCTTACTATTTTACCATTCACACCTTTTACTTTATCCCACTTTAATTTATAATTGTTTGGTAGTGTACTTATAGGACTTTTCTTTTCGTCAATATTTTCTCTTTTCTTTGGTGTATCACTTTCAATAGTTTGACTTTTTACTTTTTTTCTTCCCATAACACAAATATATAAATTTTTATAATAAAAACCAATATTTATTAAATAAATGTTTAGTTAATGGACTTAATTAGAAAAATATTAAGAGAATATGATGATGAAGAAGAGATATCTATTTTAGATAAAGAAATGTTTCCTGAAAAGGTGTATCAAAAGATATTCAGAATTTTTGATAAACATATAGAATCTAACCCTAATTTTATTTTTGACTTTTTAGAGGGTTTAAACCTTTTTGATGAAGATATTAGGAGTGAAGATTTAGAATCTAATATAATTTATAAATATTTAACTGAACATAAAGATAGACCCAATTCACATATAAAAATTACTTTTATACCTTCAGAAATGTCGACTTTCTTTTGTGACGATGATGGAGATTATGATATCCAAAGTATAGCTAGATCTTATTTTAGATTTGAGTACGATTATGATGTACATTACGATTGTTATGATTTTGAAGAATACTATTTTGACAAAATAGATAAAGTTAATGTCGACACAATGAGAGAGAAGTACATACATGAGTCATTTGGTGATGAACCTAACGAAGAAGAATTTAAAGAATTTGTTGCGGAAGAGTTTGGTTCAGATATTGGTTGTGCTGCGGGAGACGCTCAACATAGCGCAGATATAGATTTATTACACTCAGACTTTGAGAATGGTATAATAGATTATTTATCCAATTTTAATGGGTCGTTACAAAATCAAACAGATAAAGAAGGAAATAAGGGGGATAGTGTAGAATATGTTGGATATGTAGAATTAGGTGACCTTGCATCATCTCCAGAATTTAAAGAAATTCTACACGCAGAATTAACACATGGATACCCAAACTTCACCACAATTTTTGATAGTATAATAAATGATGAACATGAGGGTGGTGCACAATATAATTATTTTCTACCTGAAGACTGTATATCGATAGACACCTATAAACATTTTAGATATGGTGGTGCTGGAGATGTTGATTGGGGTTTTTTTAATGAAATATTACTGGATAGGATAAATAATTATTAAAAATTTTGTATATTTATAGAATATGAGAACAAAAGACAAAAGAAATAACGTAAAAAAGGTTAATCTTCTAATGGAGATGAGGGGACATTTAATAAATGAAACACCACCTTACTATCCAGATATGGGTGATCCTGTTGTTGCACCAAAAGCACAACATGGTTATTTAGAAGGTGATTCACCAGAGTTGATAGGAAAAGAGATTTGGTTCCACACAAACAGACATAATATAATGCACAATAAGAATGGTGCGTTTGGTGTATATGGTAGAAATAGAAGGGGTAGGAAAGATAGTGCTCCAGGTATCA
>Ga0233412_10001821_pt1 | contig 10712 bp, 16 predicted proteins | sample Na_anoxic_4_MG_FD_180667 | JGI IMG/M metagenome (GOLD analysis project Ga0233412, IMG submission 180667) | Seawater microbial communities from Saanich Inlet, British Columbia, Canada - Na_anoxic_4_MG | ecosystem: Environmental > Aquatic > Marine > Inlet | place: Canada: British Columbia... | reverse complement strand
AGTAACGTTAACACTGATACTTGATGGTACAAGGGCATTTACTGAACCAACGCTTCCAGTTCCCGCAACTCCTGTGACTGAAACACTTGCACTATCAGAACTTGTTGTAGTTGTAGACCCTACCGCACCCGTGCTGCCTACACCTGTTACGGGCTGCGTAACGCCACTCGTTGTAGTTGCAGACCCTATCACACCCGTGCTGCTTACACCTGTAACAGAAATATCTGCATCCAGATCAACGCTAGTTGAACCTACATTACCTGTACCGCTTACACCGACTGCATTTATACTTGATCCAAAATCTACGGTAACGCCGTTTACCGCCCCAGTGCCTTCTACTCCTACAACAGCAAAAGATTGGTTTATTGTTACTGCGCCTATAGAACCAGTACCAACTACCCCCGTAACAGAGATGTTTGTAAGACCTGTGATAGATGCGGAGCCTACAGCGCTTGTGCCAGATACTCCTGTAACAGAAACATTTATTCCAGAACCAGAAGATGAAGATACCGTACCTACGGCACCTGTGCTTGACACGCCTGTTACTGAAATAGCTGAATTTGAAGATACGGAAACCGTCCCAACAGAGCCTATAGAATTAAGACCCAGTACGGTAAGCGCCCCCGCTGTTTCTACCACAACAGTATTAAGAGCAGAGGTGCCTGCAACACCTGTAACGTCTACGTTGGCCTCACCCGTAATAGTTACAGAACCTACAGAGCCAGTGCCTTCAACACCTGTAACATCTACGTTGGCATCACCCGTAATAGTTACAGAACCTACAGAAGTCGTTCCTGCAACACCTGACTCTAATATACTAGCGAAACCCGTAATAAATACGGAACCTACACCGCCTGTGCCTTCAACACCTGTCGCTGATATACTAGCGAAACCCGTGACAGAAACAGAACCTGCGGAGCCTGTGCCTTCAACACCTGTGACACTTGGACTAACCGCAGTGCTTGTAGTTGCAGAACCAGAACTAGCTGTTCCCGCTACCCCTGTTACCGACACATTTGCGACACTTGTAGGGGATACAGAACCGATTCCGCCTGTGGCAGACAAGCCTGTAACAGAAACACCCGCTGCGCCTGTCACTGTTGCGGTGCCAACGCTGCCTGTTCCCGCTACACCTGTAACAGAAATACTTGCTGCGTTGGCTGTAGTTACACTACCAACAGACCCTGTTCCCGCTACACCTGTAACGGACTGTGTTATTGCAACAGAGACGGTTGCACTACCAACGGACCCTGTAGCCGCCACACCTGTAGCATCTACGCTTACAGGTACACTACTCCAACCATTGACACCCCAACCACCTTGTCCCCAACCGTATCCCTCCTCTTGAGAGCTACTTGTTTGGGCAGCAAGTGGCCCAGAGGCTAGGGGCGAATTGCCAAGCATACTACTGGATCATTTCACTGCTACTGTAATCTGATGCAAAGTGCGCGTGTATTCCAGCGACTTCACTAGAGGTCAACGCTCGATCATAAAACACGACGGCTCGCAGTTCTCCTATTGGCCCCCCAGTCGCAAGGACTGGGTGGATATTCCCTGTTGACCATCCGTTCAGAAAGTGACCATTCGTCAACACAACAGAATGATATTTGTCTGCATTGGCGGTGGAGCCAAAGGCTGAGAAAACTTCATTCATAGTGTAGGCGGTTGCGTCAACCTTATCTAAATACAACTTTGAGGCAGTACCACTCACCGAGGAAGCTGCTTGATGAACCCAATTCCCACTCAGCGCCGTGCCTGTCGCTAGGCTAGTGCTTGTGTTCAGGTCGGATTGAATAGCCGCCCCTTGGCTGGTGGACGTTGACATCAGGTAGTACCACGTTTGTGACGCTGGCTTGGCCAGTATCATCACAACAGTCCCATCATAGGGGGATGAGGTGTTCGTTAAACCGGTCGGATATGATGGTCCGACGTAGACAGCATTGGTGCCAGCCGCTAATGTCAGGGAGGGTATACCTCCTGTACCGCTTGAATTGTATGTAGTGAGGCTGCTAGTTAGTGTCAGATTCGGACCATTCGAATTTCCACTCGTATTATGAGTGCCGCTGACGTCAGCCCATGCTGTGCCAGAGCCAGAATAGCTGTTTGAGTCATTCATATCGTAGTAGCCAACCAGTCCACTTGAGGGAAGAAAGATGAGACTTGCTACGATCTTCTGCGTGGCCGTCCGAACGCCGTCCGAGGCACGAACGCGAAAGTTGTGAGACCCCGCATTAGATGCAGAACTTGATCCCGTCAGGGAGAAAACGCCAGTGGTTTGATTGATAGAGACCGACGATAACTGAGGCGGCAAGCTGCTAGGACTATAAACCGTTGTGCCATTGTGGGCGTCAAAAGAGTAGCTTATTGGGAATCCATCGTCATCCAGAGCTTTGGCATCAATCGTGCTGACTGCCCCCCCAGCTAAAGCGATGGTCGCTGGAATTGTGTTGACAAAAGCTGGTGCCGCATTGTCTGCAAAATCTTCTGCTGCCAACGTACCAAAAACAACAGCATCAGCGGTTAAATTGAGCGCGTTTCCGCTGTTGCTGCTTTCATTGACAGTCCGAGCCATAACCGTTGCGCTGCTTGACATCACAGCAGTTCCGATTTCCCAATTAGCTCCATCCTCTATGGCGTAGCGCACGACGTCACCGTCAGAAGCCCCTGCCGCTGCAAAGGTTTGAAAATTAGTAACGGCGGCAGATAACGTAATATTCCCCGTGCCTGTGGAGGAAATCGTCATCTTCGCGCGATTAAGCAGTTTTACCATTTTTTTATCCTATGCGGCCACGAAGTCTATACCTGCATTAGGTGTTTGCAGAACAGGTTACTTCCCAGTTAAGCGATACGGATAATAGCGTTACTTGCGTCCGCGGTGGGCATAACAACGGTAAAGTTACCAGAACTTGCAGCCTTGTCAGAACCGAAGTCAAGCACACATACAGTGGGATCACCCGCAGCTGCCTCGTTAAAGATCAACGCCCCGCGAACAGCAGAGATAGTCACGTTGCTAAACACAACATCGTTCATGTCTACAAGAGCCGTTGTGCTAGACGCAACGGGCGTAACTGTAGTTATGGCGTTACCTTTAGCCGTGTAGTTTGTGCCACTAACCTCATTGCTAGCAGTGTAAGCTGTGGTAGCCGCTGTAAAACTTGCGCTGTTTGTATACAACGCCAGCTTAAAAACGTTAGATGCAGCGGTAAAATTGTGGATACCCTTCAAAGCTTCAACTTTAAAAGAGGTACACATGAAGTTTCCTGAGAATGCCATTTACATTTTCCTTATATATTCAGCTAGTTTTTTATGACCAGCATCACTGATTGCATTATATACAGTAGTTCTATCGCTTTGGATAGCCTGTTTCATGTAGACTGTGATTACAGTCTTCATACGTTCCTTGTGAGCCAAGGCTTGATCTCTAATCGCAGGTGGCGCATCCTTTGATACAATCATCAACTTATCGACACATAGTTCTGCTACTTCCTCTGGCGTAAAACCCCGATTGTTGGTGGTTCTAACTTCAACACTACCAACAGACATTTCAAATGGCATATTCATCTAAAGTTCCCATCCCTATAACTATCGCCTTTGCTGGCGGCATCAATAACGGACAACTGTTGTAGCGCAGATTCATACCGTTCTCTGTATGACTGCATAACATCAGGATCGCCCTTCATAAACGTGTACGCCTCTACCAAGGAACCATAAAGAAGTACAGTATCAGCGTTCTCACCAAGCCAAGACGTGCTTGTAGTAACAATGGACTTAGGCTCAAAGTAGTAATGTAGCTCTACGGTATATGTAGCATTAGGCGTTGGACCTATAATAAAGTGTCCGTCTGTAGCCGCTGTTATAGCGTCACCATCAAACTGTCCATAATACTTCGGAACGCCTTGAGTAGCAGCTACAGGGTACGCTTCCCGCATAAAGTTAACGTCTTTTTCTAACAAGTACGTGTACGCCGCTGTAGTAGGGTCAATAATTGCTAGAGAAAATACGGCCAGAAAGTCATCGGGCCGCTGTAAGTATTGATTGCCTTGGTTTAGAGTACCCGTACTATTGGACCTAACTTCGGGTATAGTTACGGTTCTAAATATTCGCTGCTCTGCCTGTTGAATAAACGTAGGTATTAAAGAAACAAATGTTGTTTCTTCATTTTCTGTATATTCTTTTATAGCAGACGTTAATTCTGTATAATTCATTGGCTTACCCTCATGGTGTGTTCGCCGTCCCAACCGCGCCAGAAGCTGAAGTTCCTACAGCAGAAACAGAAGTGTCAATACCTTGAGTAACAGAAGTTGTGACAACTCCAACATAAGCATTGGCAACTAAATTGTTTCCTGTGAAACCATATTTATCACCTGTATAACCTACAGGATTCCAGCCCCACTGAATATTGTTCATAGAACTTATATCGTGTTCTGGTCGTGGGTCTTTTAATGCTTGCGGGTCTGGCCTCGCCCGTAGTGGCTCAAGTTGTGGTTGCTTTGCTTCCCACTCATCCTTGCCTACTAAAAGACCGTTCCATTCTTTGCGCATATCACGCAATCTATATCTGAAGCCAGAACGATCAGATATTCCATACGCCCATTTTCCTGTAGCGTATTTAGACATATCGGTAATTTCTCAAGTCTGGCGATACTTTGAATGAGGCTCTATCTCTGTCCTCATCCATCGCACGGTTTAACTCTTCGTCATAAATAGGCTTTAGAAGAGAAATGCGGTCAGGGGCTTTTTTTATAGCAATGTAATAAGCTAATCCTGCAGCTAGTGCTGGGTAAAACCTAAATGGTATTTGCGCAGTGTTTACATATGTATCTGCATCATCCATGCGAATAAGGGCATCATACAAAATAACATCTGTGCTGTTATCTGGCAAAGGCCACACTTTTAGGTTCGGATTTATTTGCCTATCTACAAAATACTGCGTAGCCCTGCCTTTTGTAGATTTTGTTGGAATATTTAAGTATGTGTCGCTGCTAATTCTGTTTAGCGCATAGTCTGTACCGCTTCTGCGAACAACTAGGGACAATATATCTATAACGTCCGCACCAAGGCTAGTCTCACCATCACCCTCTGCAACTGTGAAACTCCTTTGCGCAATAGTCCATTGATTTAAACCTCGATTTGCCCAATCAGCGAACAAGAGATTTAAAGAACGTTTTGCTGTCCGCAGATCATAACCTGTTTGGGCCTCAAGACCACAACGCTCAAAAGCCTCTTCGATGTAATCAGCTACGTCTAATTCAAAGTCTTTCGAACCTGATACAGTCATTTCTTATTCCTTTTCAGGGATTTAACACTTCCATCTTTTACGTGCTTGACGCAAACGACTGTTAGGGTCTTTTGCAGCCTTGGGAAATTTCTTCATTTGCCCTGCAGAACGTGCGCAGTATGACTTTCTGCGATTGGCGGCTTTACTTCCCGCTTTTACTTTTCCTGTAACGGCTGTTTTTAATTTAGAGCCGGGATTTTTGCGTTTGTACGCGGCAACACCCTTTTTAGTCATGCCAGCGCCTGATTTTGTTTTGCGGTAATTACCGCCTTTACCAGTAGTTTTCCGTATTGGATTTTCTTTTTTACGCGGCATTTCTCACCTGCTGTATAATAGGGGGCATCGCCCCCTACTACATTTAAGATAAAAAGATTGTTAGCTCATTGTTCGAACCTGTAAACGCCGAAACAAACACACCATCAGTGAATATCATTCCATCATCAGGTATATAAAGCTCATTCATGCCTACTGGAAATTTCTGCACTATCATAGTAGCGCCACCATTCCCATTAGTCAGAGTAAATGAACCTGCTGCTTCAGCATAGATATTAACAGTTCTAAGCCTAGACCTAGAAGGCCCAATAAGGGCCGCAGCATCACCTTGAGCTACATTGTATCCTGTTACTGGGCCAGCCATTTACTTACTCCTTATGCTACAAGATTGCTGGCTTGCTGATACAGAACAGTCGCTCTGATTTCACCTGCGTTAGTAGCACCTGTGGTAGTCCAAGTAAGGCGAACATCTGTTGTGTTAGATGTTTCAGCCCAAGACAATGCACCACCAGCTTCAGTGGTAGGGTACTTGCGTCCTGCGCCAGAAGCTACGGTAATCGAAAACCCGTTGATAAATGTGCCGTTTCCACCAGCAGTATCGCCAACGCTGAAAACCGCAGTAGCATTACCCATAGCTGTTGGGCAATCTAGCACAATATCAATGATTTGAGACTTCGCAGGAATAACTACGTCAGTGACGTTTGCAGCAGAAGCGCCGCCTGCAAGAGAGCCAGTAGTAAAGGACTGTGCCATGACAACTTGGCCTGTGTTTTTAATATCAGAGCCTACGGTTGTGCCAGTAGTATCTTTGATTGTTCCTGCCAGAATTGGCCCGGAAAAAGTAGTTGTACCCATGTCTATCTCCTGTCGTGGGTTAAGTCAGACGCTATTTGCGCCTGTCAGGGATAAGCAAATAATACACAACAATCCAAAAAAAGAAAGGGGGCAGATGAACTGCCCCCAATCAAAACCAAACATTTGTTCGGGTTACGCTCCGGGTGAACCAAATACGCAACGTGGGTCCGAGAAACCAAATGAATAACGCTCACGCGCTTTAAAGCGCATGTTGCCTGTATCAAAATCTGCTTCCATGTTTGTACGCATGGGAGAACGCTCAAAGTGCTTGAAGCCATTTGGCGCGTCAGTTTTGATAAAGAACGCATCAGTATCGGTGAGGAAGTGGTTAATTGTATAACCCTCTGGCACCATACCCATGTTCTTTGTCGCGTTAATGTCATTGTCAGCAGTGCCGGGACGCAAGGTCGATTCCAGCAGACGATCTGCAATGAACTGAAGCTGTGGTGGAATAATCAGCTTAGTGCCACGAAGGGCAATAATCATATTCCGCTCATCAACAAAGCCTGAAATGTCAATCAAAGCATTTTCAAGCGAAGTTTCATTGAGGTCAGCAGCAGTAGCTGGTTCGTTACGGAATGTACCGCCTTGAGCCAGTGGGTGTACTGCAGAACAAAGCTCAACACCGTCACCGCCTGTGAACGCCGCGTTGAAAGCGTTGTTAAGAACTGCAGCAGCCTTAACTTGCTTAGAATGCGCCATAGAACGGGCAAGTGCCTTGGTGTAACGAGCGCCAAGACGATCATACAGATTGTCTTCAATCGCCTCTTCAGTCAAAGCGAATGCCAGCGCAACCGTTTCATGGGTGTAACGAGCGGTGTACGCTTCGTTAGCATCATCAAACGATACCCCTGATCCTTCACTTTTAGTAGGAGCATTTCCAAAACCTGAAAGCATAACTTCTTCTTCGAACGCACGATCTGACGATTCTGTGTCGAAAATTTCTGCATGCTCATTGTCGTAGCGGTTGTACTCCATGCCGAACAAAGCATTTAGGCCCGGCTCAAGCTCTTTGACAAGTTGTGAACGAGAAATAGCCATAACTTATCTCCTTTCTTATGCCAGACCTGCAGTGCCAGCACTGAACAGGTGGTTGTTGATTTTGACTATTACATTTGTATTAGCCGACGATACATCGTCATTCTCAGGGTCTTGAGAAATGTCGATAGCTTTCAGAGCCAAGGCTGCTGTGGTTGCACCTGTTGATACTGCAAGTTCCATGCTGGAAACACCGCTTGCGGTTCGTCCAACAGGGCTGTTGTCTACAATATCAAAATTGCCAAACAAGTCGGCTACAGGCATTGCTGCATTCGCTTGAATTTCAAAGGTCGCACTTGGATCATCAATGACATTCGCAAAAATGTTTGTTCCAGTTGCGCTTGCAGGCCAATGGTTTGAGAATTTCACATCACCATTCGCATCCACATATTCACAGCCATTAAACACGCCCAAACACAAAGCATTGTCTCCTGCTGCAACGCGAGTAATTGTTCCATTTGTGTTGACTGTAACTAAGTCACCTTGGAAAATGTTCGTGTTGTAGCCAGAAGCAATACGATAACGGTTTTGTCTTTGTGAAGACAAACTCGTTTTTACTGGACGAAGGCCGAAAGGGGCGTCTTGATTCGCCATCTTACTTATCCTTCAGATTTATTCCGTGAGCCGAAGCTAACAGAAGATTTACGTTGTGGTGCCAGTTTTGGCATAAGGGCGTTGTTTTCCCGCATCCAATCGCGGTCAACAGCGTCCATTTGATTACTAGCCACTTGTGCAAAGTGTTGATTCCGCTGGTTTACCAATTCGGTAGGGATTCGGGCCAAAACCAATCCACCGACACCAATGGTGCCTGCGTTTCTTCCTTCGTCAATGACGGGGCCAACATAATCAGGGTACTCTTCAGCGCGAACAAGTTCCCATCCCTCTTGCCGTTTTTTATGAACGTTAGTCTTATCATCATATTCCATGACAGATTCACGAATCCATCTATGCTTATATCCTAGAGGTGGCTCTGGGGCGTCTAAAGCAGAACCCGGACGCCATTGTTGAATGCGCTCTGCGCTTTCCCGTGAATTTGAATCACGCGCTGACCTAGTTCCCATTTAATCGCTCCTACTTTCTAGTTTCACAACCTCTTTCGCATAAACTTCAAGAGGTATCCGCATTTTATTAGCAAATGCGACTTGCCCCGGTGTTAGCTCCACCGATCTTTTCCGCCCAGATTTTAATGACCGTCCGTTACCAGACGCAGGCGTAACAACTTGGGCGTTCTGTTGTTTGGCCTGAAACTTGTGAGGCATTTCTTTACGAATGCGCTTGTCTATTTCAAAGTAATATTCGTCAGTGGTAGGATCAAAACCTTCCTCACCAACAATCTGATTATGTATAGCAGTAGCCGCAGCCTTCATAACGTTGTCTTTTTCAAACCAATCGTTTTTAGACAACCACTTTTCCAACTTAGGGTCAGCCGCTTGTCTTTGCTGCTGTTGTGGTTGTTGCTGTCGTTGCTGCTGTTGCTCTGCCTCATACTGGCGTTGCTGTTCTTCACGCTTGGCCTTGGCAGTTTGCAGTCGAATGCGTTCCTTTTCGATAGCAACTTGTGACAATGCGGATTGCGCTTCAGCAACCTTTTCATAATCACCAGCTTCATGCGCTTCTGTCAAAGCGCGTTTGGCTTGCTGTTCCTGAGATACAACACGGCCCTCATACTCAGACCTATACCCTTGGTCTAACTGCTGAAGCCTAGCTTTCATTTGCTGGTTTTCTTGGTGAACTTGCTGTGCGTATTGAACTGCAGCTTCAGCCTCTTCTGTTGCAGCTTTACGCCGTGCAGTTAGCTGGTTAATGCGCTTCTTTACGCCTTCACTATAGCTTTCAAGTTCGTCATCGCCATCTGATGATTTACGAACTTTTGTTCGGGTTTCATCAGAATTACTGTCTGAATCAGCGGCTTCAACAGCAGATGATTCCTGATTGTCCTCTTCAAGTTCAATGGTAGTGCCGTTGAACTCTTTGTTTTCCATGCTTTCTTCAGCCATAGACATTTCCTTAGCTCCCTAACTTTCTATACATACGAAACATCTGTTGGGTCAAGTATTGTGGCTATAATATTGTCGTCATTTATGATTCTGACCTCAAGACCGTCCACTTTAAACCTATTCCCAGCATATCTTCCTATAAGAACCCAGTTTTTCTCCTGACAATAGGAGCCACTTGGGAACTTTTGTTCGTCTTTATAGGCATCCGGGCCTAACTTAACTACATAAGCTGACACAGTAGCGAATGACTCACGCTCTCTAGTTTGGTCAGGGATATACAAGCCACCTTTTGTTTTGGCGCTAGGGTAATACGGAATAATTAATATTCTATACCCAGTGGGCTGCGGTAAACGCTCAAGTACGGAAGGCTCAATGTTAGATGGATCATCAACATTTTTATTGTCCTCTTCAGTTCCTTGCGTTTTAAAAGCGTTTTCTATCGGTTTGGATAGCTTTGTTTTCCTAGTTGCTTTCGCAACATGGTCAGGAACATACAATTTTTTAGTCATCTTCTAACTCTATGCCTTTCATCGCGGTTTTAATTAAATCTTCGCAGTAGGTCATTCCGCGTATTTCGCCTACAAGATAACGGTACTCATCCCAAGACGAGGCCGAACCGTCCGCAACTCGGTCTTTCAACCTAGAATCACGCTCACGTATTTCTTTCAACAGATATTGTGCTAGATGTGCAGCGTCCATACTTGTCTCCCTGCACACATAGTATGCAATTATACGGGATACGCAAGTATTGTTAGTAAAAAGCTATAAAACCCCTATAAATCTTTGGGGTCTTGCTATTCTACTAAACTTTTTTAAATATCTTGGCTTTGTTCTTGGTGGTTTTTTTAACTGCTGGTTTGGAATTTTTTTTGGTTTCAGGTGTTTCCGCAACAGTCTGTTTGGCTTCATTTTTAACCTCTGGTGTGATTGCAGGTGAATGCTTTGCAGCCTTTATAACCTCTGCCATCTTTTGCCTTACTGAAGAACTCATATCATTTCCTATCTTCTATTTGCTTACGTTGTTGTGCAATCAAAATCTTTTGGCGTTCCAACTCCAAGAACTGCCTGTCTATTTCAGTCATTTCAGGAAAATCTACGATATTATCCTGTATTGGCTTTTGTTGCATTCATCACCGCAATTTCACGCTGCGTCCGTATCCTATCTTCTGCAATTCTGGTCTTATCGTCCAAAGCTGCTTCAGAAACATCAATGCGCTGCTGACTTACTAGAACGTCATTCTTTTCCTTCTCACGCTCTAATTCTTGTTTCG
>Ga0233412_10001820_pt1 | contig 10715 bp, 4 predicted proteins | sample Na_anoxic_4_MG_FD_180667 | JGI IMG/M metagenome (GOLD analysis project Ga0233412, IMG submission 180667) | Seawater microbial communities from Saanich Inlet, British Columbia, Canada - Na_anoxic_4_MG | ecosystem: Environmental > Aquatic > Marine > Inlet | place: Canada: British Columbia... | reverse complement strand
GTGGCCAACCGAAACCTGCGCGCCTTGCCCGGGCGCACCTGCCCTTACAATGTCCTCGCTGGACCAGGCGCCGAGATCAACCTCGACCTGTTGGAGGGCTAGGGGCGCAGTCTTGGCCCAGCTAGGCACGTTGTCGGCCACGGGCGCGCCTTTCGTCGCGACCTCGGCCAGATTGGAGGCGGCCAGCGGGCGCAGATACTCGCTCCCGGCGAGAATCGGCCCGACCAGGACGCCCTCCGGCGTCTCCACGACGGCGTGGCAGTTCCCACCGTCATCGGTCGCCCCCCACCGTCCTCCGAGGTCCAGGCCCTCGTCGATAACCCAGCCTCGACCACACTCCCTCAGCATGGCATTTTTCCATGGGGAGTAGTTGGACGTGCTTGCCCCACTGTAGGATGCCGCCACTCGTACGCTAATCCTATCCCAGTTGGCATGGAAGCTGATGCGATGGTTGAAACTGAAACGCTCGTCCTCATAGCGGTTGCCATGGGACGACGTCCACGCCTGACCTATGCCCGCACCCGGCGCTTGCCACTCGGCCTTGTCCAGCCAGGGGCCGCTCGCACCGTCGACTCCACCGCCCGGCACACTCGACCTTATACTGTCGAGGATCTCCTTGCACGTCACTACCATATTTTCATAGTGTCCCAGCCTATACTTACGAAGGGCCTCCTTCGCGGGCGTATACGTATCACTGGCGGACAGTTGGACGCCCTGCGACATCTCTCGTTCGGTGCTGCCGAAGCCCAGTGCAATCCCCACTTTCTTGTTCGGGTTACCCTCCAGCAGCGCCAGCAACGCTGGGGATACCACGCCAGCGAGGTCATCACGACTCCTGAGGTCCTCGACGGACTCTGACTCCGTCCAATTACGTTCGGCCGGAGGAGCGGCGCCTCCGTCAGTCGTTAGCGTCATGGTCCCGACTGTCAGCATGGCATAGCGCCCGTCAGCCTGGACGAACTTTAGTTGGTCGTTCTCGACCAGCCCGGACAACTCGATATTCTTGATGCTAGCACCTCCCGCGACGAGAGCGACCTGCTCCTCCGTGAGTCCAGTGTCACCCTCGAGGGTATAGCCAGCAGCCTCCATGGGTGTGACGCTGTAGGTTCCGTCAGGGCCGCGGTGCAGTAACAGCTCGAGACCGGCGTGCACCGCACCACAGCTTATCTTTACGTAATTTTCCAGCGGGATAAACACAGTTTCGTCCTCCACGATGTTCTCAGGGGTCGCCGCCACCGCGTGCCCTTCGACGACCGTCAGCGCCCTCGCATACCTGAGCCGGGTCTTCTGCTGGACCTGCGCCACCCCCTTATTCCGTCTAATGCTAATTTGCCTGTCGGCCGTCGTCCTCTTCGCCAACATGGCAACCTCCCGGATCGTCTCGCTGGCGTCGTCCACCGCCCCGCCCGCCGGCAGCGGAATATAGGCACCGACCTCGTCGACTTCCCGCGTGAAGTCCAGCTCTGTGACGTCAAACTCATTTGCTTTAAACATGGCCACCCTCCTCTGCTTGCTCTCGCTGGAAACGTGGCCCAACTCCGCTCTGACCGTCCCCAGAACCGTAGCGAAGTCGGTCGATGGTGCCCGCGCCATACTTGCTCCGAAGCTTGCCCGGCTGCCGCCCATGTCGATCTCGAGTGCGAATTTCTCCATCTGCCGCATCTCCTTTTCCTCCACATCCTGGGCACGCTGCTCCGCTTCCAGCGCGGCGGCGGCGTCTTCCGCGGCCACACCGGCCGCCGACGCCGCGGCCCGCGCGACCGAACGTGCCTGCAGCGCGGAGGCAAGAGCCTGCTCCGCGCCCGCCTGCGCCGCCTCTGCCCCCTCCGCCACCGCCTCGTAGTCGGCCACCGGCGCGGCGGCAGCAAGTAGGTCCGCTGCGGCCACCGCCTCGCTTACCTGCGTCGCGGCCGCGCTAGCGGCCGCTAGCGCCTGCAAAGCCTGCTCCATCGCGCTCGCAACCTCCGCTCCGGCAGCTTCTACCGCGCTCGTGGCCGAGTCCACGCGACCGACCAGGCTGGGCGCCGCTGTCAGGATATCTCCCATCGCTACCGAGACATCCCGCACAGCATCCCCCGCGGCGCTGACCGCGGCGTCGCTTGCCTGAATCTGCGCGGTCGCATCTGCCGCCAGCGCGGCGGATCCCGCGACCAACACCGCCTCGGCCAGCCTGGCCAGTATGGCGTCTTTGGCCTCCGTCGCTGTCTGGGCCTCCTCCGCCGCTGCCTGGGCCTCCGCTGCTGCCTGGGCCTCCTCCGCCGCTGCCTGGGCCTCCGCTGCTGCCTGGGCCTCCTCCGCCGCTGCCTGGGCCTCCGCGTCGCTGGGGGCCGCCACCAGACCGCCTCCGTCCAAGCCGCCGTCCACGGTAGGGCCGGAGGAGGCCTGGTGGATGGGGTCGAGGAAACCAGGCTGGAGCCCGGGCTGGTGGACTAGCAGAGTGCCGTCCTCGGCCGTTCCATCCCCCGACCCGACCGCGACTTCCGTCCAGACGCCGTTCTGGTACTTCGCCCTGTTCGCGTCGTCGACTTCGCCGTATGTAGTGAGGAGATGGATGTCTTGCAGTCTTATATTTGTGCCGTGAAGCTTGACTGTGAAGTGGGTGATCGAGCGGAGCGAGTCGGTGTCCAAGATGTATGTCGCGGTCCCATCTGTGTCGGTCACCCAGGAGTCCACACTGAGACCGATGGTTTCCGAGACATCACCCGTGTGCGGGGTTTCGATCGTGACGTCGACCTGGAACAACGAGCTGGCCGCGTCCGTTTCGGTGACCAGCTTGATAGTGTCCAGCTGCGACTCGGCAGGAAGGTCGACTTGGAGGACGGCGTCCGGGCGGTACGGGTCAACCTTCCACATGCCGCCGAGGCTGCGGGCGCTGCTGTATGAGTTTCCATACGAGTCAGTGCCTGTATCGACGCGTCGTGTCGCGAGGAGCTGTTCGGCCCCCCAGTAATGCATGGCCCGGACGCCGTCCACATAATGATTGGCCCCGGGAGTCCCCACAATCTTGACGACGGCGGGGTCGCTCGTGTCGACGCCGCGCGTCATGTGGCTCTTGCCTGCCGCACTTAGTCCGTCCAGCACCGCCTTATTCGCCACCGTGCGGGCTTCTAGGCTGGCCAGGGCGTCGCCCAGAATGCCGGCGGCGCGGTGGCCTTCCGCCGTGTAGCCCGCGTCGCTGGCTAGTTGCGTCAGCGCGTTGAACACGTCCTCACCCGTCAACTGCTCCTGCCCGGCCGTCACTTCATACAGCTCTGTCCAGTCCCGCTTGCTGCCATCCAGCGCGTCGTTGGCCGTCTGCGTGTTGTCCGTCCCCGCGTGTAGCGCCGCGCGCTGCACGTTCGCCACAAGCAGCGCCTCGGTCAGGTCTCCCAAGCTGCTCATCCGCGCGTCAAGCAGCGAGGAATGGACACGGAAATCACCGATACCCGCCACACCCGCGAGCCGACTAATCTCCGCGAGCGGCGCTGCGATCATCGTATCGTCCACCGACGTGCCGCGCTCGTCAGTTACGCCTCGCCCGATGTCCCACGACAGGAAGGAGCTTGCCGGCAGCCCCTCGACGTAGCTATTCCAGGCCGTGGGGTCGCCGGTGTCCCGCGCGGCTTCCAGATAGTAATCCAGACCCTCCCCGGCCAGCCGACCTTCCAGCTGCTCGACTAGCTGCTCGATCCCGCCCACCACTGCGTCCCCTCTGAGGCGAAGCTCGAGGTTCCCGAATCTCACGCCATACCTCGGGTCCTCCGATAACACGGAGCCGGCGTGCCGCACGGCGACTGCCTCAGACGAGCTGCCGGATGTGCCCTCTGCGCGGAGCGCGTAGGCGACCTTGAAGGCATCGGTCGCCTCGGCGATAATGGCCGTCAGCTCGCTTCCGTACGTGTTGACCTGTGTCGACACCGGCCACGGCGCCACCGCACCACGGAACACCGCGCTCTCCTGCTTCACGATCAGGAGGCTCGCCTGGTCGAGGTCCATGGCGCTCTTGAAGTCCTCGAACTCACCGAGTTCGGCCCAAGGCGTTGAGACCGTGGCGTCGGCCACCGCCGCCGCCCACAGGTCATCGTCCTCCCAGGCAGCCAAGTCGCCTCCAGCCCGGTGCACCCATTCATCACGGATCCGTCCGACGACGTCGTACCAGCCTTTCACCCTCGCCGCGACGACCCTACGTTCGCGGTCTTCCTCCACGAGCCCGAACACTATGAGGGTCTGCGCACCGTGTGAGTCGCTGTCATTCCCCGACGTGCGCCAAGGGTCGCCTGTCACTGCGCGCAGCAGGTCCATCTCGGTCCCTTCCGGGATTTGGTCGCCGTCGGCGGCGCTGGTTCCGTGCTTCGCAGGGGGATCATGTGGCCCGACTCCCTCCCGCTTCGTGAAATAGTTCCTGGCACAGCTGCTGGCGCGGAACTCGTGGTGGCACGCCCCCACCGGCACGAGGTCCACGTTCTGTGCCCTCTGCGGCGCAGCGCACGGCAGGCGCCAACCGCTCTTCTGCCCCCGCACCGTGATCTAGTCTCTTGTCTGCCGGTAACCCGCGAAGTCGATGTATGGTGTGACCTTTCCCAACTCTGTCGTTCGCGACGTGGGTGGCTCGCGAAGCCCATACTCGGCCGCCGCCTGCCAGTCGCTCTCGAACTGCGCGAGGTCGTATTTTGTCTCGTATCCGCCGGCGTTGAACGCGGTGGCGGGCGCAGGATAATACGCCGAAACCATCTTGCCGGCGTACGCGTCCTCTCCATGCACGTACCGGTCTGGATAGGTACTCCTGAACGCGGAGAGAGACTGCCAGTTATGAAGCCGTTCGTTATACTCCACATTCCAACCGAAGCCAAAGTCGCCCAGGTGGCGGGCCTGCCGCCATCCATCATTCGCGATGGATTGCTGCCACTCGCACACCTTGTTTTCGTTACTCTCCATCCAAAGGAAGCTGCGGTGGATCCTCTTCGCGTTCCTCAGCACGAAGAACGTCCCGTCCCCCGCCTGGATCTTGGCATAGGTCCCCGTCTCGTATGACCGCATGCGCGGGATCTGTCGCCGTGCGTCGAACGGAGCGAGGTTCGTATCGTTGCTGCCTGGGTCTGGGTCGGACCGCCAGGTCCGATAGCCCTTTGTCTTGAGCCTGATGTCGTCATACCACCGTTCGTCAATCTGCATGGTGGCGGGCACATGACATTCCTCGTCGGCGTAAAACGTAAGCTGGCAGTCGTCCCAGGCCCCGACATCCTCGTCGGCGGAGGACACACCATGCCTGACGGCCTCCGCGGTGTGCGCCCCACCACTCACGGCAAATCCCACGATCACGCGGTCCCCGTCGCGGGACACCGTGACATTCAGTTTATTCTCTTCGGGCAGGTCTACACCCGACCCCCATATGGGGCCTTCCGTCGTGTGGCCGACTGACACCGGGACTTCGCTGCCCGCAGCGGCGACCTCGTCGGCCGCCCAGGTTCCCATATCGATCTCGATCCTTTGCAGACACAGCGGCGCGTCCTTTACCCACTCCGGGGCGGGAAACCCGGCGCTGCGGTATTTTTCACTGTCGGAGCCGCCCATGCGCTGACGGATAAGTTCGTGCGTGTGCAGGTAGGCTTTGTCGTGCCCAGACGGATAGGTCGGGATCGGTGTAAACCCGTAGTGCAGGGTGCTGTCCGTAAAGTCGTATTTCCACCCTCCCTCCCCGTCCTGTGCTGTAACGTAGCTGTAGGTAGGATCCTGGAACTTCACCTTTACCTGCAGCCGTATGCGGTCCCATTCCGGCACAAAGCGGATTTGGTGGAAATAGCTGAAGTCATCACTTGCGTAGGCGTTTTCGCTCCAGTTCCCCGGGGTGATCCACCGCCACGACGGGCGCCACCACGTGTTGACGACTCCGCCGTTCCGGCCGGTGCTGCTGATGGTGCCGGATTCCCCTGGTTCCATGCTCCACAGGATATCGCTGCATTTGACGACAATGGTCTCGGTGTGCCAATTCCCTTTTCCGCCAGATTCGTGTTCCATATACGAGATCGGCGCGTACTCCGCATTGTAGGTACGGAGGCCGTGGTCAGTCTCGGGTGCAAACTCGTCCTTGGACCCTCCGAACCCCAGCACCACACACACCGTCTTGTCCGGGTTGCCGCGTAGGAGCGCGAGCAACCCCGGCGACAGGACGTCCTCCAGCGCCGAGCCTCGAAGGGCTTGGTGTGTGGCTCGCTTGACTTCCAGCTCGGCGTCCGTCAAAGTGTGACTCATCGCCTATAGTCTACCTAGATATTTTAAAAGGCACGCGCCCGCCGGGCATCTGCAAACCTTGCCTCGAGTCTCGCATACGCAGGCTCCTCGTCAAAGGCCAGGCTCTTCCCATGTAGCAATAGGTGCGCGAAACAGTCGTCCAGACCCATGCACAGGGTCGAGGACGATGTCTGCTCCTTGACGCGCCTTATCTCCCTGTCCCTGAGCAGGGGCGGCTTTCTGACCCCTTGCCATGGCAGCTTGTCTGTCTGAAGGTACACAAGCATGTACCCGAGCGACACAATGTCGTCCCTGCGGCTTGCTTCCACCCCGCGCTGCACGCGGGCACTGACATACCGGACCGTCCCGACAACGGACTTGTCCTCCTTGCGGGCCATGTGCTTCCCAGCGCTGTCGACGTATTTCTTCGAGAGGCCGAAGTCTATCACGCTGAGTGTCCTGTCTCCGAGACCGAAAAGAAAGTTGTCCGGCTTCACGTCCCGATGTATGATGGACTTGCTATGCATGTATCGAAGTATCCTGATACACTGTAAACCAATCGTGATCGCAAGCCCGGGCTTCAGGGGCCCACCGTCCCGCTTGACGTCCTCGAGGGACTTTCCTAGGAGGTTCATCACCAAGTACGCCGTGCGCGACTCGTCGTCGACGCCATAGTAGCGCAGCACCGGGATATACTCAGGACCGCGGAGGTAGTTCATGATCTTGGCCTCGTGGGCGAGGGTTGTTTTCTCGCCGTGCACTTCGTCGGCCTTTATCGCGACTTTCGTCCCGGATCGCAGGCTCTCGCCGACATAAACCTTGCCGAACGATCCCTCGCCGATGAGCTCTCCAATCGTGTATCTACCCGATATCATGGCCGTTTATACTACCTACGTCGACAACTTTAAATCGTCTCCGGACACTCTTGTGTTTAGGGCAAGGGACCGATGTTTTAATGTGCATCATAGTGTATGTGGAGGGTTGTGCTCGGCACCGTCCTTGGTATATACCTAGCCCAGACGTACAAGCTACCCAACATCCGTGATAAAGCCAAGGACATCGAGACATACCTGAGGGATAACCGGTTGATTGAGGACAAAGACGGCGAGACGAACAATGACCCGAAATGATATAGAACCGAGCCACGAAGAGTCTCTAATGGTGAAGGTGTGTCCGGACAACGTAGCGCCTCTTTCTCACGACAGCGACATCGACGCAGCATACGGATTTCCACTCAGCAACTTCCAGAAGCATGCCATCGAGGCCATCCTTACAGGGAACCATGTCCTCATCACTGCCCACACCGGTTCCGGCAAGACCCTCCCCGCGGAGTTCGCCATAGAGCATTTTCATCGCGAGGGCCGCAAGGTGATCTACACCTCGCCTATCAAGGCGCTGTCGAACCAGAAGTATCACGAGTTCTCCGCAAAGTACCCGCACATAAGCTTCGGAATACTGACGGGCGACATCAAGTTCAACCCCGAGGCGGACGTCCTAATAATGACCACCGAAATACTCCGCAACCACGTGTTTCAGAGTGCGGCGGGCGGCGAGGAGGCTGGGAGCGCGCTAGGATTCAGCATCGATGTGGAACGGGAGCTCGGGTGCGTGATATTCGACGAAGTGCACTACATCAATGACAAGGACCGAGGGCGTGTGTGGGAGGAGGCAATCCTCAACATGCCGCAGGGCTCTCAGATGGTCATGCTCAGTGCGACAATAGACCAACCTGAGAAGTTCGCCGAGTGGGTCGAAGCCCGCGGTGATGGCAAGACGGTGTACCTGGCGTCCACGCCGCACAGGGTAGTGCCACTGCACCATTCAGGCTTCCTAACCTACCACGAGGGTAGCGTGCGCAAGATAAAGGACGACGCCGTGCGGGGTCTATTCGAGCGCTGCTGCGGGCAACCTCGCCGGCTGGTCAGTGGCGGGAAGTTCGCCGAGGAGGAGTACTTCAGGCTCCAGCGAGTTAAGGCGCACGCGCGGAAGCTCGACCTCCGGACGAAGAGGAGTTTCGTTCTGCACAGCCTGGTCGAGCACCTTCGCACGCGCGACATGCTCCCAGCAATCACGTTCATATTCTCTCGGAGTCAAGTCGAGCGCGCGGCCGCAGAGATCACCACGTCCTTGCACGAAGCGGAGTCCGACATGCCGCGACTCGTCGAGGCCGAGTGCGAGAGGATAATGCGGCGACTCCCCAACCGGGAGGAATACACGTCCCTCGCGGAATACCGACAAATCGTAGGGTTGCTCCGCAAGGGGATCGCGTTCCACCACGCGGGCATGCTCCCGGTATTCCGCGAGATGGTCGAGCTACTATTTTCCGGGAGCTACATTAAGTTGCTGGTGGCGACGGAGACGTTCGCGGTAGGGATAAACATGCCGGCCAGGACAGTCGTGTTCACCTCCCTCAGGAAGTTCGACGGAACCGACACGAGGGCTCTCCACCCACACGAGTACACACAGATGGCGGGGCGCGCGGGTCGCCGCGGGATAGACACAGAGGGACACGTCATACACTGCAACAACCTTTTCGAGGATGTGGAGAGCAGCGAGTACAGGCGCATGCTCTGCGGCTCGCCACAGAAAATAGTCTCGAAGTTCAACATATCCTATGACCTCGTGCTCAACCTTATAGCGTGCGACCACGCCACGGACGAGTCGCTCGAACAGTTCACGGAGCGCTCGCTCATGCGGCTCGAGATAGACGAGCACGCCAAGGGCATCCGCCGCGAGGTGCTGGCGCTGGAGGAGAAAGCCCGTGGCCAGGAGGACAAGATATCCGCGATGCGAACTCCCGTCGACATATGCCGCGAATACGTCGCGCTGCAGGGCTCGTCGCGCAGCAGCCGAGAGCGGAAGAAGGCCGGCCGGCGCAAGGCAGAGATCGAGGATGCCTATAGATCTTTGGGCAGCGACGTCGCCCTCGTGCGCGAGCTCAGTGCCACGCGGGACGCGATCAAGAACGAGACGACAGCGCTTGCCGACGTCGAGCTGTATGTGCGCAACCAGGTATCTGCGGTGGCCGACATACTACACGACATGGGTCTCGTCGTGCGGACCGAGGACGGATACGCGCTCTCCGGCAGCGGGATGGTCGCGGCACGGGTTCAGGAGATCCCGGGCCACGTGCTAAGCGGACTACTCGCGCGACACAACTACCTGGATGCCCTCGAGCCGAAACACATCGCGTCAGTGTTCTCGTGCTTTACCAACGTCGCGGTGAAGGAGGGGGCCCCGCCCCCGCAGGGACCGTGCGGCGACATGGTGGCCTCGCTCCGCACCATCATTGACGAATACTGCGACGCCGAGAACGCGCGCGGGGCACACGTCGCGTGGGAGCGCGGCACACATACCTGCATAATGGACGAGGTCAGCAGATGGTGCGACGCGAGCGACGAAGGCGAGTGCCGCGCGGTGACATCCTCTCTCGCCGACAGAGGCGTATTTTTAGGAGAGTTTATAAAAGGCATGTTGAAGATCGACAGCGTGGCTTGCGAACTTGCTCAGCTCCCAGGTCTTCCGGCCTCGCTGCAGCACAAGCTTACCGCGATCCACGGGCTCGTACAGAAACATGTAGTCACAAATCAGTCCCTATATGTGTGAGCCGTGGAATATATTTTTCTAAAGGTTAGTTATAACACATGGTCGCGTCGAAAGTCGCCGAGGCCGAGAAGGCCGCTGCCGCCTGCCAGCTCAAGCTCGACAACACCGAGCACCAGCTCAAGATCACCGAGCGGGCTCTGGAGAGGTCCCACCTCGAGATAGCTAGGCTGAAGAAGCAACTGCAGACGAGAGTGTCTCTTTCCATCACAGAGAAGGAGTCCGCCGGTAGCAAGGGCGCGATGCTGAAGGGGGCAATCACCCAGTCGAAGATGGCCGTCGCCGAGGAAACGGTGAAGGCAGACGCAGCAAAGGCCGCTGCCGCCAAGGTGGCCGCTGCAAGGGCCGCCGCCGCCAAGGTGGCCGCTGCCAAGCAGGCCGTTGCCGCTGCCAAGCAGGCTGCCGCCAAGCAGGCCGCTGCCAAGCAGGCTGCCGCTGCCAAGCAGGCTGCCGCCAAGCAGGCCGCTGCCAAGCAGGCCGCTGCCAAGCAGGCTGCCGCCGCCAGGATGCCCCCTGCCGGGATGGCCGCCGCCAAGCCGCCCGCTGCCAAGATGGCCCCTGCCAAACCGGCCGCCGCCAAGATGGCCCCTGCCAAACCGGCCCCCGCCGCCGTGATGACCCCTGCCGAGCAAGCCGCCGCCAACATCGCCGCCGCCAAGCTGGCCGCCGCTGCCAAGCAGGCTGCCGCCGCCAAGCAGGCCGCTGCTAAACCGGCCGCTGCTAAACCGGCCGCTGCCAAGCCTGCCGCTGCTAAACCGGCCGCTGCCAAGCCTGCCGCTGCCAAGCCTGCCGCTGCCAAGCCTGCCGCTGCCAAGCCGGCCGCCGCCCAGCAGGCCGCCGCCAGACAGGCCGCCGCCAAGCAGGCTGCTGCCAGACAGGCTGCTGCCAGACAGGCTGCTGCCAGG
>Ga0233412_10001819_pt1 | contig 10720 bp, 24 predicted proteins | sample Na_anoxic_4_MG_FD_180667 | JGI IMG/M metagenome (GOLD analysis project Ga0233412, IMG submission 180667) | Seawater microbial communities from Saanich Inlet, British Columbia, Canada - Na_anoxic_4_MG | ecosystem: Environmental > Aquatic > Marine > Inlet | place: Canada: British Columbia... | reverse complement strand
AATTTCCCACTCGTTAGATTGGAACTTGAGGTGGAGGTCTTCAACTTCCCATTCAGGATTTTCGTGCATGTACGCCACTGGCGTATCAAATGGAGGATAGAGATTCTTTGGAAGAACAGAGTGATGTTTAATTTTCTTTAGTGCTATTAATCCAAATACAATTTGTGATTGTGAATACCAGTCCATTAGTTAATCCTCATTTGTGATAGTGGTTTTCTACTAATCTACATACTTCCAAGCAGAGATTTCTAGGAACTACCGAGCGATTTAGATTACCTTTCTTCCCCTGCGTACCTGTTCTGCTTCCTCTTGGTGCTGGTTCGTGATGACATTCTTTATTACCGTTGAAGCATATTGGAGGTGTCCAATCAGGAATATTAGTCCATAAGTTAGTAGGCTTTGCAGAGGTATCTCCCCACTGACAATACCAGGTTCTCTTTAGATATTGATTATCCATTATCCAAACAGCTCTCCCGTTTGGATTTTCTATTAGAAACAGTTTTTTCTTCTTTACGCAATAGTCAGCTACAAATCTACAAAACATCATCATTTTCATAGCTTCTATAGTCTCGTCATTTTTCGGCATCCTGAATTCTGTCCAGTTTTTATTTCCTGCTGCAAGTGACCATTTAGTGCATGTAGGAGACATCCAAACAAAGTTTGCGTCTTTAATCCATTCAAAAATCTTCTTTTGTACTTCGTGGTCAAGTATATCCCCGTATAGATCATGATGATACTCGTCTGAAATATCACTTGATAAAACTGTATGCCCTCTTTCTTTTGCTACATCCCCAAAAGAATTTGTACCTGCCCACAAATCTACAAAATTCATTTTATTCTCCATTCGCCTTCATAAAGACGCTTCCATTCATTAGGAGATATATTTCTTCTCCACTCATCCATATCTTTTATCTTGAAGGGATAGTTAACTCTCAATACTGAACCTCGCCATCCTAAATTTGAAGCCAACTTATAAGCATCTCTTTCCTCGCCCCTATCAGGAACGATTATAAACTCTTTTCCTGGAAATTCATCGAACAGGGAAGGATTTATAGACTTGCCAGTGATCCCAGTGATGCAAGGAAGTCCTAGAACATCGAGAGAAGTTGTGTCGAACATTCCAAAGACTACATAGACTTTCTGACTTCTCATCACTAAGTCCCAATCTAAACAATACAGTGGACGTATTTCATTTTCTGAGATGCTTGCTACTACATATTTCACATTCTTCTGTTTGATAGACCTACACACTATGTCAATCACATTATGTTCTTTATCAAATACAGGGATAACAGCAAATCCATCCATAAGACCGTAATGCGCTTTCTCTATAAATCCTTCTAATCCACGATTTTTGAAATAAGTAGCTTTAATCTTCAAAAGATTTCTATGGGCTGCATCAGCAATCCCTTTCAAATCCCCGTATTTCTTTTCCCACTGTCTCCATCTAGGGAGAGTTCTGTATTCTATTATCGTGGGACGATATGATGTTGGCAGGGAAGAAGATTTACTCTTTATGTATTCCAAGGAAAATGGTTTGCCACACGACATGCAGTAACAACCGTCATTGTAGACCATAAGAGCTTGTTTAGCATGAGATTCTATTGGACAATAGCAACAAAAATAACTCTGCCCATCAAGCCAATATGCTCCATCTAATAGTTCAAATAATTCTCTTTGTAGTGTTGGGTTTTCTTTAGCCATTTTGTGTAAAATAAAGAGGAGGGGTTAGCCTCCTCTATTATAAAGTTTACTTGCAGAGTTACTGAATTTCTAAATCAATATCAGGAACAATTGACTGTGGACGAAAGATTACTCTGTAGTGGTAAACATTGACTTGCGAAGGCTCTAACTGCTCCGCGAAATACGTCACATTGTCTGAAAGACCAAGAAAATGTTTCTTGTAACTGGTCTCTGATGTTTTACAGGTAACTGATAATTCTCCAGAACTATCATAGTTTCCAAGTGAACACCGACCTTCAATGACCAGAATATAGTCTCCCGTAATTCCGTTATAAAAAACAATGCGGCGATCTACTTCAAATTGGTCAGCAGACTTAGAAAGGTTTCTTGATGCCATATCCGCTTCTGGAACGCATCCGATGACTAATGTAGCCAACAAAACTAACAAAATAAACTTTTTCATTTTATTCTCCTTTACCATTCTTCTGGCAATTCATCTTCTGGATGAGTATCTGTTACAGCGTGATCCTCTTTCTCTACATCGGGGTCAGGAGATGGTTCTGGAACATCAACAACTTCTATCTCTTTGTCTTGAATCCATCCGTTACTGCCACTGACAAGGAAAGTTTTGTTCGCTTCTAAGATACGTCCGTAAAGAGTTGGGATAATGTTTCCATCTTCTTCCCACGTAATAGGTTTGTCTAAGACACCAAGTAATTTCTCGTAAAAGTTCACTACTTGGTGTACACGACTAGCTTGAGGAAGGTTATAGACGTATTCAGAAAAATCATAGATGGCAAGTCCGTCATCACTACAAGTAAAACGATAATGTACATTATATGGAACTCGTACACCTTCAAAGTCACCTTCTTGGAATTCAAACATCCAATTAATTTGGTGTACTTCTTCATCTTCTTTGTAAGCAGATTTCTTTGAATAGAATTTAGGTGTACCTTCTGGCTTATTGCCTTCACGAGTACAGTCCACAATTTTCATCTTCTCGTCTACCCATGTAAGAGGACGAATATCAGAAACCTTCTCAACTTTAGTAGAAGCCTCTCCATTAGCACCAGCTTCTAGTACAATAACTACATAATACTTAGTACCGATTTCAACCTTCTTAGGAAATTCTGGAAGCAATGAATCTGGAAACTTGTAGCTTTTAGGGTCATCACCCAATTCTTTTGGAGCAAAGATAACTTTCCATGTTCCATTACGTTCTTCAAAACGGGCTTTACCACTAACCCATTTTCCTCCACCACCAGTTGATTTTGCGTATTCCATTATTTGTTCTCCTTTTCATCTTCTAAATTGAATAAATCTAAATGTTCTTGTAAGGACACATCTCTTATATCTATCTTTTTTCCTGCTGCATGATAATTTATAAAAAATGCTCCTTTTACTACAATATCGTGAGGCTTGCCTCGCACACTTACTACACGGAACATATAAGTGTCATCCGACATCCAGCTATCTCTTTCTATTGGTCTAGGATGCAGTAAGTAATACCACTCCGCAAACCCTTCAAAGAATGTGCCAGGAATGGTGATCATTCCGTAAACTTCTACTTTCACATATTTTTCTTCTTCCATAATAAATCTCCTATAAAATGATTCCATGATGAGCCAATCTTCTCAGTCTCACGTTACGAACGATAGCTACTGACCGCGCAATTCGCAATTTTGTGATTGGTGTCGGGCTACAATACTTTCGTATCTCATCACTCTATCCGTATATATAGTATCACCAAATCCATTGTGGAAGATTAATATTTGATTAGAGAATTAATCACACTCCCAGTTTGGTCTTTCAGTAGGACAGGGAACGGTAAATGGCATTTCCTGCAAAGTAATCACATAGTGATTAGGAGTAAATCCTTTACACCAATTAGGTGGGTTAGGAAAGTTTGCTTTACTCAACTGCTTCACTCGATCATACTGCCTAAATCTAGGCTGCAAATTCTTAGGATTTTTACATAGTGTATGTTTTCTATGTTTGCATACGTCACATTTCATTTTATTCTCCTTTAGTAGATTGAAAATCTACCATCATATTTCTGTTCTCTATCTTTCTCCAATGCCATATCATAGATATAAGCATCTACATCAAACCAATCAAGGTTCTCGCAACACCAGACAACATAGGAAGGGTCACTCTCCAAAAGTTCACGGATAGTAGGCTGTTCATCTTTATATTTACCAAAGTTGAATACCCAATCTAGTCCAGTGGGAGCATTGATTTTATTATCATTTTTGAAGTCCATTATAAAACTCCTAATTGTCCTAAAATAGATTCTTCCTCAGAAATCACTCCCATTGCTTCCATAGCTTTGTAAACAGGAAGCCACTCTACGCCATGAGAGAAGGTTTGTATGCTACGAGTGCCATTAGTTAGTGTAACCGTTCCTAGACGCTTGTAGGGGCGTAGGGAGAAGATTACACATGACTTCTTATCATCAGACACGATGAATTCATATTTTTTGTTCATTCTACTCCTTCAATCAAACTATTCTTACTGCTCATCAGGAATTCAAATCCATTTTCCTGGCGGAAGTAATGGAATAAACCGTCCTTCTGCATCTCTACAATATCTCTAGGCAATGTGTAGGCTTCTGTATCCACTTCTTCCAAATCAAATGGAAGATAGGCAGGAAGTTTACGATCTGCCCATCGTTTTAATTCTGTTAGCGTTTTGAAGTACATTTTATTTCTCCTATACATTTTACGAAACATTTTACATTATTCTTTACGTTTTTATTAACCTTTTATTTTTGGTCTAAGCAATGGAGGATTATCTTTCTTAGTATCTGCATCTTTCATATAAGGAATTGATACAGGATGATAATGAAGTCCATCGAATAAAATAGCTTTGCCTCTTTGCAATGAGAGCATGGTAGAGCCTCTCTCTAATCCGCTGTACGTTTGTACGGTATCAGCTACATAAGAACGATTGATACATTGAGCGATTGTAATTTCATGTAATATCATTGCATCTAATTTTGCAGATAAGAATTTCTTGAATGTGTTAGGAGGGCTAATCAAGGTTACATGACAATTATTATGTGCTAACAATTGAAACATCTCTTGAATTTTCTTTTTCTTCGTTCTGTTTTCAATGTCCAAGAGCAGATTAGCCTCGTCCAGGAACACTATCGCATTACGCAATCTCTCTAATTCAGAAACTTGGAAAATTGCTATTGATCCTTTTATCTTTTTTCTTAGTCCAAAGGTATAAAGGTTCATATCATAAATTTCTAAAAGTTGATCTATGATGAAGTATGCAGTGTTACTTTTTGAGCTGCCAATATCACCAATGATACCAACTACACGAGGTTCTGTATAAAGTTCTAGTAATCTCGATCTATTTTTCACTTCTAGCAATTTATAATCTTCAAAAATAGTTCTCTTTTCTTCTGATAGTTTCATTTTATTCTCCTTATTAGGATTTAGTTTTCTATTCTAATTATATGACCACAGAAACCACAAGAAAATCCAAAACCTGAAATTTTTATCATTTTGCCTCCACATTCGGGGCAGGTGTAGAATTCTATAGACATTTTTATCTCCTTTATTTTACATCATGTAGATAGTTCTAAGATTAATTTAGGATAAGAAATTAGGTAGCATCTACAACAATATGACTATATAACTCTAGCCAATTTTTGTAGTCATCAACTGAATGGCTTCAATTCCATAACCAAAAGCATTTGGCAATACTGCTCTATAGATGTTCATAGATACCTCAAGTTTACGATCTCATCATCAGGATATTTTTCTTGTAATGCTTTAGTGTGTCTTTCAGGAACGAATTTTTGTTTGATAACACAATCATACAGAATATTGTCGGAAGCATTTTTATCCCGAAGCACAATCCATTTTCTGCATTTTGATTTTACTTCCTTTTCATCCTGCATTTTGGTAACTAAATCCCCAATCAGCAAATCCAAATCATAATCTAAACCAGTAGTATCCCATTCCCATTCAGGGTTTGGAGGAATTGGGGGAAGAGTTTGTGCGTATGCCTCTGCATCTCTTACCACTTGGTAGTCCTGCCCTTTTATGGGGTCGTAGTAATTACACCCACCTCGACCATCGTTGTGGGCAGTAAATGCTCTTTTACCGTCTACATAGACAGAACACTCGAAGCAAAGAGTCTCTTCACTAGCAAATTCAGCAACTTTCAAATTTTTAATTTTGATATTCATTTTATTCTCCTAATAGGTTTTTATCCAAACCAGCTTCCATAGATGCCGATAAGAACCAGCACGATTACAAATACAATTCCGATAGTGGTCATTTTATTTTCCTCTAGTAATGGTTACTTCCATCTTCATTAAATTCTACTTCATTGGCAATAAGAGATTCTTTTATTGCTTCTTCTGACGTTAGATAATCATACTCTTTTCTTAATCTGTTATACATCCATTGCATAAAACTACGAAGAATACCAGAAATTGCATCGTGGGTATCTGAATTTACCCAAATATCTCCTCCCCAACACTCTGTAAAATCTTCTTTCTGCACATCAATAGACGTAGAGTATTCATGTGAATACCGTCCACTGTGTTTTACATGAGCAGAAAGACCATAAAAGAAGGGCTTTTGCAATTCCTGTAATTCTTTTGCAATATTATGCAAATCCTCATCAAGTGGCGCATAGGATTTTATATTCTTTAGTGATTGTTTTGCATAACTATAATCACCAGTGAAACATGCTCCATCACCTTGACTATAAAAACCAGAAAAATAAAGGTTTTCAATCTCAATTCCTAAGATTTTTCCAACGGCTTTAAAGTCTTCATAAGAAAACTCCCACCAATCAAAACCTGTATTCCAATCATAATTGGATTCTATGGTTTTTTCTTTTGCTTCGTCTGACAGTTCATCAAATTGATAAGTAGTATGAACCTGAGTATTCATTTTACTCTCCTGAAAACATAATACGTAGGGCAGTATAATCTCCCCATTTATTTAAAAATTCGTCCATCAATTCATCATCAGTAGTGATAATTCCATACCCATCCATAGAATCTATAAATTCTTTCAGATAGGCTTTAATTTCTTCGGTAGTAGGCTTTAATTCAGGACATTCGCCACATGATGCGCAAACTTCCGTCATTTCAGACAATTCGCTCCAGAAATAGCTTTTTTCGTTGTCAAATTCTTTTAGTAGTGTACCGTCTTCGCTTCCACAATTTGCACATTTCTTAGCCATTTTATTTCTCCTTATAGTAGGGCTTTTATTAATCTACACAGTAATTTTACACTATGTAGATTAATCCTGGATGAGTAGAACAGGGAGTTTTATTAGAAAATTTTAATCTTTTATGGTGTCATAATATACACTAATCCAATAGCGCATAGAATGAAAGTGATTAAAATCATAACGGATAATTGTACAATGGCTTTAATTTGGTCGGGGGTCATTTTTGATTCTCCTTATATGTTCCTTGAGTAGATTTTATTACTTGTTCTCGTGCGATTCTTAGGCAATGTTTTATAAATCTCTCATTGGAGGCTTTATAAAAATCAGCACGAGTGACAGGTGGATTTTTCTTTTTGTTTTTTGTCATGGATTAACATTAAATTTTTGTAATAAATTTTTCTATGTATACGGTTTTCACAATTCTATTTATCTCATCAGGAGTAAATCCCAAAGAAAATCGTCTATTCATTCTTTTCACAAATCCATATATCCCACCATTTACAATAATTCTAGGGTTGTGTTTTTTATCTGCCCATAGTGGATTTAATTCTGTCCATTTATACGCTCGATTTAGTACATCATCAGGGAGAGATTTTAACTTTAACATGTATTTAGTGGCTTTTTCTTCTCTGGTCATGGATTAATTCTCCTTTTGGCGATCTAAAATTTCTTTTACGTTTGGAAACTCGTTTTTATCAATCCCTAAAATAGTGGTTTTGGAATTGGCGGTACTAATAATCATACTCATGGTTTCATCATCCTGAGAGATTATAAAATCCTCTCCCTCATTGGATAACAGAATAATGGTATCTACAAACGCATCACGAGGAACACAGATATTGCAATTCCCCTTAACTCCTTCTATGATTCCATGTTTCACTTTTTCTCTATTAGTCATTACATAACACAAGAACCCATTATTTACAATGACGTATATATGAGATAAAACAGGTAAATATTTGCCTTTGAATTTTGGAAGTTTAGCAAGGGCTTTAAAATTGCTCTTTTTATTTGGCTTTATTTTTAGCGGATTCCTTTCGCAAGCAGGATGGAATCCGTTTAGAGTGACGGTTTTTGCTTTTGATGGTTTACCGCAAATATAGCAATGGCTATAAGTGGTAAAATCTAACCCGTCAGAATCATAATTTCTTTTTGCTTGTTTTTCTGCCCATTTATTATAAAACATTATTTTCTCCCGATTGCGTTTAGTTTGTCTCTTCGTGTGATAAAATGGCTATACAAGAATTTCTTTTTCACTACCAGATTATATCCAATACTTTTTAGTTCATCATAGATGGGTTTAATTTCTTCTTTTGTGGATGGTCTGGTTTTACTTGTAATATGAGTATATGCACTCCCATGCTGTCCAATGTGCATGTAGGAATTACAAGTATTTAAATCATTAGTACCTAGTTCCTCAGGAAAGAAAGCAATTACCTCATCAATATCTTTAAATGTCCTAAAAATTACTTTTGTTTTTTCTGTGTACATCTTTTCTCCTTTTTACGTAAATATTTAAAATGTCACTATACAGAAAATCTCCTCCCTGATAATTTCTGTATAGTAGGATTTTACTTATTTATATTAAACCCATGCGGGGGTTTTGTCGGTATCAGGAAGAGACATAAGAAAGTCTAATACTTCTTGTGGTACTTCTTCCCTTAACCATGCACTACCATATTTATACCCACATTCAGCGCAAGGTTTAGATAATAATCCTTTTGGGTGTTGTTTATAATTCACCCATCCTGCTGTTTTCATTTCTGTATTTTTAATCTTGATCCAATCGTTAGATAGTAATTCTTTAGCTAAACGATTTACAAATTTGGGTGATTCGGATATATTGAATAGAAAATTATGTACAATCGGGTAAACTTCCATATATTCAGAATATTCTTTCGTGGTTAATTTACCTTTTTCTGCTTGCTTCATCATTTTATAGAATTTATCAGACCATGAGAAATTAACTAATTCAATTTCTTCACTTGTATTTTGTTTTCGTTGATGTTTACATCCTGCTTTCATATGGTTGAGATGCCACTCATCCCAAATATAAAAGAAATCTTTTATTAATTCAAAACTCCATCCATTAGAGTGATTCGGGGTAATATCATAAATGGATTCTTCTTCATTGTATGACATTACAATTTGACCACAACTTCCCAAAGCATTTCCACTTTTTAAAGGCCCTTCTACTCCTGAAATTGATAGATTCCCTTTTTTAAATTCTATCTCACAAAAAATAGAGAAGTCTTTATCATTATAGGTTTTTGATGTTCCAATGCGAACAACTTTCTTAAAATCTTTTGTATTCATTTTAAATCTCCTTTTTATTGTATTACTGATAGAATCAATCCAAACATAATAAACGTATAGCCTACGGATAGGCATAACCAGAGTATAAGATTCTCTTTTTTACACTGTGTATTTTTACTTTTTACCATGTATATATTTCTCCTTCGTTTATATGTTTTTGATTGTAATATAGAATCCTGGAATTAAGATTAATTCTATATGAGAAAATTAATCTTAACTCCATTTTAGAAGATGCTGCTAATCTTCATCCTGATATAATAATTCACTTGGTAGTGTGTAGGCTTTAAAATCACCATCATTGGAGAATTCTACTTGACCAACAAAACAGGGAGAGCAGGGATTCCCTCTTGCAATCGTTTTAGAAAATACTATTTGACAAGTGGATTCATTTTCAATCATGGCATATTCCCCCGTTTTATCCGGTGAGTATATCCCCGTTTTAGTATCCTGAATCCAATCACCATGAATTTTGGTATGACTAGAATCACACTCAAGAAAATCATAATCATCAGCATCTGGATTTTCGTCTATAATCTCCTCGCATGTTAAACAAATATAATCATAATCCATGAATTCCCATATAATCTCATTAGTGTTAATAACACCTGTTACGGGAATTTCTGAATCAATTTTCTTGCCATAGTGGTTTAACTCGCTCATCTTTTTTCTCCTTTTTTACATAATGTAAAATATAATTAATATGTCAATGCAATCATACTTTTTTATACCCCCTCGTATAATTGCATTAAGATTCTAATTATTCGTATTTATCCCAATGATATAATCTCACAATCTTTGGCAGATAATCGGCGTATTCCTTGTAAGGTAATGCCCATTCGATAAAATCCACAAAGAAATTATGCACACCATAAGAATCGATTTGTTGGCACATTTGTTTTATCTGACCATTAACTAAACTATCTATAGTCTCTTTTATATCTTCTTGGTAATTTTCTGTATTCATGGCTTTAATACTCCTTTTATTATTTAATTACAATATACAGCATATTCACAATGTTGCAACCTATTCTACCCAAAACGTCATTAGAATGAGTAAACTCACTTTCTGCGTTATCTTCTAATGTCCAATGCCCAATACCATGACGCATATATACATCATGTAAAAATTGATTAAGAATTTTTACATCCTCAGCACTATAGAATTCTAACCCGCTATAATCTCCATTAATGATTGCGGATACCATATGCTCAGGAATTTTATACTCGTATTTTACAATCTTTTTATCGTCCATTTTAAAAATCTCCTTTTTATAAGTGAGTACTAATTAATCTTTTCAGCTTTTAAGTGTAGAATCAATCTCTTGGCATCTATTACAGGTACAATCTTGATCTTTTTTATCATCCATCTTGACAATCTCCTTTTTTTACTGATAGTAAAAATAATTATAATGAAAGTGACTACTAACATTAAATTAATAGTCACTTTCATATTGTAATTAATATGCTAATTGCTTAATAGAATTGTATCCTGTTTTGGCATACAAGAGATATTCTA
>Ga0233412_10001818_pt1 | contig 10731 bp, 9 predicted proteins | sample Na_anoxic_4_MG_FD_180667 | JGI IMG/M metagenome (GOLD analysis project Ga0233412, IMG submission 180667) | Seawater microbial communities from Saanich Inlet, British Columbia, Canada - Na_anoxic_4_MG | ecosystem: Environmental > Aquatic > Marine > Inlet | place: Canada: British Columbia... | reverse complement strand
GTTGTGGATTTTGCACACACACCTGATGCATTAGGCCAGGCGCTCAAGACTATGCGGCGACATACGTCGGGCAAGGTCTGGTGCGTGTTTGGCTGTGGCGGTAATCGCGATCAGGGCAAGCGGCATATGATGGGTGAGATTGCAGCAACCTTTGCAGATCAGGTGATCGTCACTGATGACAATCCGCGTGATGAGGATCCAGGGGAGATCACGGCGCAAGTTTGTGTCGGTGTAAAAGAGAATGGCCACTGTGAAATTATTCATGATCGTAAGACGGCGATAGAGACAGCAATTGCCGGTGCTGCTCCCGATGATGTTGTGCTGATTGCCGGTAAGGGCCATGAGTTGGTGCAGGTGTCCGGTGCTGCGGCATTGCCGTTCTCCGATACGGCAGTTGCCCGTGCTGCTTTAGGTCTGATGTCTCCGGATCTTGCGCTACAGGGTCGGGCAGAATGAGCATGGGTACATTGAACATGGTCGCTCAATCGGTCAACGGCACATTGATTGGTATGGATCAGAATTTTGATTCAATCAGTACTGATACTCGCTCACTACAATCCAGGCAATTGTTCTTCGCACTGCGCGGTGAGCATTTCAATGCGGGTGAGTTTATTGCCGAAGCCGAGCGCCGTGGGGCAGCTGGTGCTGTTGTTGAGACCCGACAAGACATTGATCTGCCGCAGGTTGAGGTTGCAGATACACGGGTTGCACTCGGCGCACTGGCCCGAACCTGGCGGGCACAATTTGACATGCCGGTTATTGGCGTGACCGGCAGTAACGGTAAAACCACAGTCAAGGAAATGATTGCGGCGATTCTGCGGGTACATTTCGGTACGCCAAATAAGGTGCTGGCAACCATCGGTAACCTGAATAATGAAATTGGTTTGCCGCTGAGCATATTGCGTCTGCGTGATACTCATGCAGCTGCAGTTTTGGAAATGGGCGCAAGTCAGCGTGGTGACATTGCTTATCTGGCAGCAATTGCACAGCCGACGATAGGCATCGTCACAAATGCCGGTGCAGCCCATCTTGAGGGGTTTGGTACTGAGCAGGTAGTTGCCGAAACGAAAGGTGAGTTGTTCGCAAATCTTGGCACGAGTCTTGGCGTGAATAAGAGTGTGGATACGGTGGCGGTAATCAATCGAGATGACCGGTACTTTGATTTGTGGTGCCGGTTGGCACAACCGGCACGAGTTGTGTCGTTTGGTCTCAATGATGCTGCCGATTATGTGGCAGAGGCAGTGCAGGAAACTGTTACAGGCCAGGAATTTGAATTGTCGTTCAATGTGCGCGAGGCAAACGATCGGGTATCGATCAAATTGCCAATGATTGGTCGTCACAATGTGCTCAATGCACTTGGGGCGATCGCAGTAACCCGGACGGTCGGTGCGTCGTGGGACTCGGTTAAGGCGGGACTCGCCGCGACCGAGGGCGTTACCGGCCGTCTGCGGACCATTAAGGGTCCCGGTGGCGTGCAGATTATCGACGATACCTATAACGCAAACCCAGTATCGGTTGCAGCGGCGATTGCCGTATTGGCCGGTATCGGTGGCCGTACATGGTTAGTTCTTGGTGATATGGCCGAGCTTGGCGATCACAGTCAGGAGCTGCATGCCGACATTGGACGACAAGCAAAACAAGCCGGCATTGAGCGGCTCTTTACGCTCGGTGAAGAATCCCGGGCTGCGGCTAAAGCATTCGGTTCCGGTAGTCAGGAATTTACTGATCGGGAAGCAGTTATTGCCGCCCTGGGCGAGGTGGCAGAGAAGAACCTGACGATTCTTATTAAAGGATCACGTTGCATGGGCATGGAAAAACTTGTGCAGGACCTGGTTGGTGTGAACGGGAACCAGGAGGGTCAAGCCTGATGTTGTTGTTACTGGCTGAATACCTCAAAGAGCATGTGTCCGGATTTAATGTTTTCACCTATATCACGATGCGCGCGATCATGGGCGCGTTAACGGCGCTGGTTATTTCGCTGGTCATGGGGCCGGTTATGATCAGGCGCCTGAATATTAAACAGATCGGCCAGACAGTGCGTCTGGACGGCCCGGTTACCCATTTACCAAAATCCGGGACACCAACCATGGGTGGTGTGCTCATTCTTGTAGCCATCCTGATCAGCACGCTTTTGTGGGCTGATCTCACCAATGCTTATGTCTGGATTGTTATTGCCGTGACAGCAGCGTTTGGTTTGATTGGTTTTATCGATGATTACAAGAAACTTGTGCTGCGTGATCCAGCCGGTATGTCTGCACGCACCAAGATTTTCTGGCAATCAGTAGCAGCAATTGCTGTTGCCGTTATCCTGTTTATGCTGGCTGATAACCCGTACGAAACTGCGTTACTGGTTCCGTATCTGAAGGGTGTGGCGATTCCGCTTGGCGGTTTCTATATGGTGCTGACATATTTTGTAATTGTCGGTACGAGTAATGCCGTTAATCTGACCGACGGTCTGGATGGTCTTGCGATCATGCCGGCAGTGCTTGTTGCTGGTGGACTGGGTATCTTTGGTTATGCGACCGGCAATATAATTTTTTCCGGTTATCTCGATATTCCATATATAGCCGGCACCGGCGAGATGCTCGTATTTTGTACTTCGCTGGCGGGGGCCGGGCTAGGGTTCCTCTGGTTCAATACTTATCCTGCACAGGTTTTTATGGGTGATATCGGTGCGCTGGCACTTGGCGCAGCGCTGGGAACCGTGGCGGTCATTATTCGCCAGGAATTAGTGTTGGTCATCATGGGCGGGTTGTTTGTTGTCGAGACTTTATCGGTCATTATTCAGGTTGGATCATTCAAACTGACTGGCCGACGAGTTTTTCGTATGGCCCCGTTGCATCATCATTATGAATTGAAAGGCTGGGCCGAACCGAAAGTCATTGTTCGTTTCTGGATCATTACCTTCATCCTCGTTCTCGTAGGGCTATCCAGCCTGAAGCTGCGGTGATGACGATGTCGGCAATGAAAATAGAGGCGGCCTCACGTGATGTTTCAGGTGAACCCGCCGTGCTTGTCATGGGGATGGGTATGACTGGCGCATCCTGTGCAAGGTACTTTGCTGCACGTGGAATTGTTGCTGAATTTGTCGACACGCGCACTGCACCATCTGGCATGGATGCAATTCTTGATGTGATGCCCGATGCGCGCGTCCATATCGGTGCAAGCGTACCGTTATTGCGTTCAACAATAGAGAAAATTGTCATCTCACCTGGGTTCGACATGGATGCATCATTGCTCAGTGATGCCCGCCAGAAAAAAATTGATATCGTCAGTGATATTGATTTGTTTGTCACTGAATGTACTGCACCGATCATCGCCATAACTGGTTCGAATGGAAAGAGCACGGTGACATCCATGGTGGGTGAGATGCTAACGGCAACCGGATTGTCTACAGCCGTTGGCGGGAATATCGGTACACCAGTGCTGGACTTGCTTGACCGGGATGCAGATATATTTGTGCTGGAGCTGTCGAGCTTTCAACTTGAGCGAAGTCGTGCAGTACCAGCCGCAGCCGCAGTCGTGTTGAACCTGTCGCCCGATCATCTTGATCAGCATGTCGGCATGTCGGCCTACCGTGCAGCAAAGGCACGCATATATAGTGATTGTCGGCATGCTGTCGTTAATCGTGATGAACCGGAGCTTGCGCAACTTGTTAGGCGCAACACACCAATAACGACATTCGGGCTCGATCAACCGGCTGCCGGGCAACTGGGTCTTCGCCGCACAACTCGTGGTGAGTGCATTGCGTATGGAGATGCATTGCTGATTTCCGTCGATGAGCTGCCATTGATTGGCAGGCATAACTTGTCGAATGCGATGGCGGCACTTGCACTTGGTGCGGCGCTTGGTGCAAATCTCAACGGGATGGCGCAGGCGCTCAAGCGTTTTCACGGATTGACACACCGTATGCAGGTTGTGTTGTCGGCGGCCGGTGTCACATGGATAGATGATTCGAAGGCGACCAATGTTGCTGCGGCATTAGCCAGCCTGGCTGGTATTGAAGACCCGTTTGTTCTGATTGCCGGTGGTGATGCCAAAGGGGCGGAGTTCGCCGCACTGGCTGCGGCACTCAAGGGACGCTCGGGCGCTGTTATTTTATTCGGTCAGGATGCTCAGCGCATGGCAACGGAGTTGTCGGGTGTCTGCCAATTACAGATTGTCACGGATATGCGTGAAGCAGTTAGCGCGGCATTAAGACTTGTCGCCCCCGGCCATACTGTGTTGTTGGCGCCAGCTTGCAGCAGTCTTGATATGTATCGTGATTTTGCCGCACGTGGTGATGCTTTTGCGGCTGCGGTAACGGAGCTCGTGCGATGACTAGCGCAACTGCAACGCGTAAATCACGTGCTGTCCCGGCATTTGAATTTGATCAGCATATTGACTGGATCCTGGTGCTGATTGTTTCAACCTTGTTGTGCTTCGGGCTGGTCATGCTGACTTCCGCATCTATCTCACTGGCAGAGCGCAATACCGGCAATCCGTTGTTCTACTTTGAGCAACAGATTCTAGCTGTGGTGGCCGGATTAATTGGTGTGGCATTTGTGCTGCGTATACCGACTGCCATCTGGGAACGCTGCTCCTTTTTACTTGTTTGCTTGGCGCTGGGTATGCTGGTTGCCGTTCTGATTCCCGGTCTTGGCAATACCGCCAATGGCAGTACACGCTGGTTAAGTATTGGCGGTATCAGCATTATGCAGGTCTCTGAGCCGGCCCGATTGTTGATGCTGATGTATTTATCAGGTTATGCAGTTCGGCATCGGGCGGAGTTGCGCGAGCGGTTTGTTGGTTTTGCTAAGCCGATGATGCTGGTCGGCCTGATTTGTGCCCTGTTGCTGCTTGAGCCGGATTTCGGTGCGTCGGTGGTCATGCTGACGATTTCGTTGGCGGTGCTATTCATCGCCGGCGCGCGGCTGCGAGATTTTATGTTCAGCAGCGTGGTTGTTGGCTTGTTGTTAGCGGCACTCGCGCTGGTATCGCCATACCGTTTAAAGAGGCTGACAGGATTTCTTGATCCGTGGGCGGATCCATTTGACAGTGGCTTTCAGTTAACCCAGTCACTAATTGCGATCGGTTCAGGGCAATGGTTTGGCGTTGGTCTTGGCGGCAGTGTCCAGAAACTCTTTTATTTACCGGAAGCGCACACAGATTTTGTATTTGCTGTTATTGCCGAGGAGCTTGGTCTTGTCGGTAGCGTTTTGTTGATCAGCCTGTTTGGTGCGCTGGTCTGGCGGATACTCCAGATTGCCAAAAATTCTGCAGCGGTCGGTCGTTTGTACCAGGCAAACCTGGCATTCGGACTGGCCATCTGGCTGGGCGTGCAGGTCTTTATCAACATTGGCGTCAACATGGGCATCTTGCCGACGAAAGGACTGACGTTGCCACTGATTAGTTACGGCCGTAGCAGCATGTTGATTACCCTGATCGCACTTGGATTGTTATTGCGTATCGAAATGGAAAATCGTCGCATTGCAAGTCAAGGCCAGAGTAAGGGCAAGAGCAAGAGCAAGAGCAAAAGTAAAAGCGGAGTGCGCAAGCGATGACTGCGCCGATATTAATCATGGCGGGTGGCACGGGTGGTCATGTATTCCCGGCACTTGCTGTTGCAAGGGCTTTGCGTGGACATAACCAGGAAATTGTCTGGCTTGGCTCGCGCCATGGCATAGAAAATGAACTCGTACCGCGTGATGGATTTATGCTTGAAGCAACCCGTGTATCTGGTTTGCGCGGCAAAGGCATCGTCTCATGGCTGGTGGCGCCGCTGAAATTAATGCTGGCCATCTTTGATGCATTACGCGTAATGATCCGGCAACGACCGCAGCTTGTACTTGGTATGGGTGGATTTACTTCCGGTCCCGGCGGACTGGCTGCGTGGCTGCTTGGCAAGCCGCTGATTATTCATGAACAAAATTCTGTTGCAGGTTTGACCAATCGTCTTCTGGCTGGACTCGCCCGGGAGGTTCTTGAAGCCTTCCCGGGCAGCTTTTCTGCCGGTACCCGGGCACGCCTCGTCGGCAACCCGGTGCGACTTGCAATATCCGCATTGCCGGAGCCTTCCACACGGCTCAGTGCAAGGCAGGGGCAACTCCGTGTGCTCGTACTCGGCGGCAGTCAGGGTGCACGCATATTAAATGAGACGGTACCGTCTGCTGTCAGGCTGCTCGGTGCCGATCAGCAGTGTGAAGTCTGGCACCAATCCGGACGCACTGACCTTGAGCGTACTGGCGAGGCATACCAATCGACCGGTCTTGATGCCCGTGTCGAAGCATTTATTGATGACATCGCAGCCTGTTATGGCTGGGCGGATATCGTTATTTGCCGTGCCGGTGCATTAACTATTTCCGAGCTAACCGCAGCCGGTCTCGGGTCGATTCTTGTGCCATACCCAACTGCTGTTGATGATCATCAGACAATAAATGCCGGCTATCTTGTCTCAGCCGGTGCAGCGGTATTGATACCACAGGCTGAGTTGACGGCTGAGTCGCTGGCTGCTGAATTGCATCGTTGTTGTGCAGACAGGGCATTGGTTATCGACAGGGCTGTGCGTGCTCGTGCACTGGCGAAACCCAATGCAACGAGTGACGTTGTCGACTTGTGCTTATCGATGGTGCAGGCGTCATGAAAAAACACATGCGCAAGATCAATAGGATTCATCTGATCGGTATCGGCGGTGTCGGTATGGGCGGTATAGCTGAGGTTCTGATTAATCTTGGCTATGACGTGCAGGGATCTGATTTGAAGGAATCAAATGTGACCCGCCGTCTGGCAGCCCTTGGTGCCGAAATTGCCGTTGGTCATCGACAGGAAAATATTGGTGATGCCGATCTGGTTGTTGTGTCCAGTGCAATCGATCCGGAAAACCCGGAGATCATAATTGCACGTGAGCAGCGTCTGCCAATTATTCGCCGTGCCGAAATGCTGGCCGAGTTGATGCGATTTCGTTTCGCTATTGCAGTGGCCGGTACTCACGGTAAGACGACGACGACAAGCCTGGTTGCGAGTGTGCTGGCTGAGGCGGGCGAAGACCCGACATTTCTGATCGGCGGCCGACTAAAGAGTGCCGATACAAATGGCAGGCTCGGTGCCGGTCAATATCTCGTTGCAGAGGCGGATGAAAGCGATGCTTCGTTTATCCATTTAAATCCGATGATGGCGGTCGTGACAAATATTGATTCGGATCATATGTCGACTTATGGCGGCGATATCGAGGAGTTACGCCGCACCTTTCTTGAGTTTATGCACAACCTGCCGTTTTATGGTGTGTCGGTCATGTGCCTTGATGATGAGGGTGTGCAGGCTGTATTGCCACAGGTCAATCGCGCGATACTGACGTACGGTGTACATGCGGATGCTGATATACGTGCGATCAATATTGAGAGTTACGGTGCCGGGTCGCGCTTCTCAGTGTTGCGCCCCAATTCTTCCGCACCGTTTGATGTTGAGCTCAATCTTGCCGGACATCACAACGTACTTAATGCACTGGCCGCGATCACGGTCGCATTTGAACTGGAGCTCGATGACGATGCGGTTTGTCGGGCTCTGGCAGAATTTCAGGGCATTGATCGGCGCATGCAGATCATTGCCGATATGAAAATGCCATTTGGACAGGTCCTGTTCGTCGATGATTACGGCCATCATCCGACGGAGATTGCCGCGATGCTTGATGCTGTCCGTACAAGTTGGGCAGATCGTCGGCCTGTTGTTATTTTCCAGCCGCATCGTTATTCGCGTACCAGAGACTTGCTCGATGATTTTGCTGCAGTTTTATCGACAGCCGAGCAGCTGTTTGTTACCGAAGTTTATGCGGCGGGTGAGGATCCGATCCCGGGTGCTGACGGACGTGCAATTTGTCGTGCGATCCGGATGCGTGGACGTATTGAGCCGGTATTCGTGCCGGATCTTGCGCAATTACCTGAATTATTGGCTGATACGCTGACTGATGGCGATCTTGTGTTAACACTCGGCGCAGGTGACATCGGTGCCGTTGCACTGGAGTTGCCTGAAGCGATACAGAAAATCGGCATGCAGGAGGGCGGTGTATGAATGCAGCCCTGAAAAATGAACCCATGTCGCAGCACACGACCTGGCGTCTTGGGGGTCCTGCCGATATCTATTTTCGCCCGCTGTCTGTTGCCGAGCTCCAGTCTTTTCTCGGTGAACTCGATAGCGAAACACCGGTCCAGTGGACCGGTCTTGGCAGCAATTTGCTGGTTCGTGATGGTGGCATACGCGGCGTTGTCATTGCGCCGTCCAAGGCATTTGGTGAAGTGACGCAGTTATCTGATCATGTTGTCGAGGCCGGTGCAGGTGCGCCATGCACGACACTGGCGCGTCGTTGTACCCGTTGGCGACTTGGGCCGGCGGCATTTTTTACCGGAATTCCGGGCACCATCGGTGGTGCGCTGGCAATGAATGCCGGGGCGTTTGAAGGTGAAACATGGGACAGCATCACCGAGGTCGATACCATTGATCGCCACGGTGAACTTCGCACCAGACAAAAATCTGAGTTCAAAACTGGATATCGCCAGGTTAACGGACCGGCTGATGAGTGGTTCATCACGGCACGATTCAGATTTGTTGATCAGCCCGAGGGCAGTGCTGAGGCCGTCAGATCATTGATGCGTGAAAGACAGGATAAGCAGCCGCTGGGTCTGCCAAGTTGCGGTTCTGTATTTCGCAATCCGCCCGGCGGGCATGCAGCACAATTGATCGATTCTGCCGGATTGAAAGGCTACCGAATTGGGGGAGCAGAAGTTTCACAGAAACATGCGAACTTCATCATTAATACCGGCAGTGCAACTGCAGCCGATGTTGAGGCGCTGATCGACCATGTACGTGTTGCGGTCGAAGTTCGTCATGGAGTTCTGCTTGAGCTCGAAGTACATATTGTTGGTGAGCCGACATGACTCTTAGTGAAATCATGCAAGACAGCAGAGTCAGGATCGATGCTCCGCACCAATTCGGCAAGGTGGCCGTGCTATTGGGTGGGAACTCGGCCGAACGTGAAATTTCGTTGCTGTCAGGCGCTGCGGTATACAAAGCATTGCGGGCACGTGGTATCGATGCGCATCAACTCGACGCTGCTGATGATCTTGTGGGCGCATTGCAGTCCGGGGCATTTGACCGGGCCTGGATTGCGCTGCACGGCCGGGGTGGTGAAGACGGTACTGTGCAGGGGTTACTCGAGTTCCTGAATATTCCTTATACGGGTAGCAGCATCAAGGGTTCGGCAATCAGCATGGATAAGCTGCGAACAAAACGGTTAATTACCGGCGCCGGACTCGACACACCTGATTACCGGTTGATTACAGGCCCGCAGGATTTTGACTCGATTACAGCTGCGCTTGGGTTGCCGCTGATGATCAAACCTGCCGAAGAGGGTTCGAGTATTGGTCTTGCCCGGGTGGAACGACAAGATGAGTTGGCCGGCGCGTATGCAGCAGCTATGCAATACGGTTGTGAGGTTTTTGCCGAGCGCTGGGCCTCTGGACGCGAATATACCGTGGCTGTGTTGCAGGGCAAAGCACTGCCGCTGGTACGCATTGATGCAGTGAATACTTTTTATGACTATGAGGCGAAGTACTGCAGTGATCAGACCCGTTATGTCTGCCCTTGTGATGTGAGCCCTGAGCGTGAGCGTGAATGGGGGGAGATGGCGCTGCAGGCATTTGCGGCAGTCGGTGCGAGTGGCTGGGGACGTGTGGATTTCATGCTCGGTGAAGCCGATGAGCCATTATTGCTTGAAGTTAATACCGTACCGGGAATGACAGCACACAGTCTGGTGCCGATGGCTGCGGCTGCAGCCGGGATTGAATTTGATGAGTTGGTTTGGCGAGTCCTCGAGACGAGTGTGAAGAGGACTGCAGCCACAGTTGGACTGCCGGAGGCGGCGGATGCCAGTTAAAAACAAACGCAATCGAAAACGTAAGGTAAAAGCATCACGACCTGGTCTGTTGCAGGCCTTTGTTACGCGGCTGAAGGAAGATTGGCAGCGGGTGCAGTGGGTGCGATTGGTCACGCTGAGTACGGTTTTGGCGATGTCAATATCGGTCTACGTTGCGACGTTATGGTTGATGAACCGGCCGATACAGGCAGTCGTTATCGATGGTGCATTCGAGCGGGTATCTGCTATTCAGGTAGAGGATGCGTTGTGGGTATATATACAGACCGGATTTCTGAGTGCAGATCTGCATGCAATGCGCAGGCAGTTGCATGGACTGTCGTGGGTTGAGAAAGCAACAGTGCGACGTCGCTGGCCTGGCAAAATCGAGGTCAGTATTGAAGAGCAAAGACCGGCTGCACGATGGGGCGATGCAGGGCTGTTGAACATTGGTGGCGAGTTATTTATTGAAAATGTTGTGCATGCACCTGTTGAATTGCCATTGCTGAACGGGCCAAAGGGTACGGAGCAGCGTGTTGCCGAAATGTATTTCAGGGTTCAGGAACGGCTTGAACGTCGTGGCATGGCTGCCGTGTCGTTACAGCTTGATGATCGTGGCGCATGGGAAATGCAGTTGATCAGCGGAATCCGGGTACGCTTCGGCGCGCGGAAAGTTGAGGCACGGATGGAGCGGTTTTTTGAAGCGCTGGACAAGGTGATCGCGGCACAAGTGGAAAATGTGGACTACATCGATATGCGATATACGAATGGCTTTGCCATTGGGTGGAAAGATCATGCGCCAATGAATGCAAAGGCACGCAACTGAGAAAAGCCCCATGTCTAAAAATATG
>Ga0233412_10001816_pt1 | contig 10734 bp, 16 predicted proteins | sample Na_anoxic_4_MG_FD_180667 | JGI IMG/M metagenome (GOLD analysis project Ga0233412, IMG submission 180667) | Seawater microbial communities from Saanich Inlet, British Columbia, Canada - Na_anoxic_4_MG | ecosystem: Environmental > Aquatic > Marine > Inlet | place: Canada: British Columbia... | reverse complement strand
GTTACCCTCCTGGTGGTTGTTGACCACGGAACCAGCGTGGCTTCCACGGAGAACGTCGCATCCCCGCCTTGCCCTTGTCGTGGCACGAGAGCAACCACTCCTGCGTCCACTTCAACGTGTACGACCAGCCTCCGACCTCACCGCAACAGGGGCACACGCGCTCAGAGTTGTCGGCCTCGACGACCTCCTCGAGCTCGCGACGCTTCACCCCTCGAAACGAGCCATACTTCTCGCTCACACGCACGCGCTTGAAACACGCAACCTCCCAGCGAGCAGCAAGGTGCGGATCCATCGTTCGAACTATCCACGACCCAGCAAGCCAGTCCTCGTTGAATGCAAAGCGTGACCCCTCGATGCTCTTGGCCATGTACCGAGCAACGCTACTCACGCGCTCAGGAAGGTTGATCGCGTCCTGACCACCACCGTCGACAGGCTTCGAGTAGACGTGCCCGCACGGCTTGAACGCACGCTGCGCCTCACGAGTTACGTCCAACGAATCAACAGGCGGGCCGTAATACAGCAAATTCGCATGGACCATTCCAGAGTTGCCGCATTCGATAGTGCGAAAGAGACCAGCACCCTCGACCTTCAAAACCGTTTTCCAAACATGGCGGATCGCCTTGACCAAACCACGACCCCTCGAGCGAAGAGCCGCCGCCTCAACGTCACCCTCGGATGTCGGGTCATACCGTGTCGTCACTACGAAAAGTTGCCACCTCCACCCCTCTATCTCAGGGAGTGCAAGAGCAACGTCGACCATCCACTCCTCGGTCTCACGAGCTCGCTTCCACGCACACGTCGGACAGACCCGAGCGTTGCACGACCGTGAGACCAAGCCGAATTCCCCACTGCTATCGTGCTCGTGACCACAGTCGCAAGTCGCTACAGCTACCTTGTCCCCACATCGCCGGATCGCACTTGCGCGACGACCCAGTGCTTCACCCCCCTCATCAACAAGCCACCGCGAAACACACGACCGATACCACCAGGGAGTCACAGCCCTCACTTCAGAAAAAATAGCCTCCCTATGGAAGTATCTAATCCGATTGTCATCTGTGACTTTGGAATCTTCAGGAATATCAATGCTATATCCCCTTTTCTCACCTTCTATGTATCGAGGGGTTTCCCCTACTGATCCATTGGGGATAACGGCATTCGAACGGTTGCGAGCGTAGGTAGTGTGTTGTAAGTTCTGAATTGCCACGACGCCTTTCGTGGTCTCCAACTTGGGCGCCAGCCCAAACTCTCACTTTGATGCTCTACACATCACTTTGGGGGGGTTGGTGCGTCCTGGAGACGAGCGAACACCCTAACGTGCCGCCAATTACTCAGTCAAGATTTCACCGCTGAACCAGCAATCATTCGCGTCACAACACCAGCATTCACCAGCATCACGGCACTCAGATGAGATCTCGTTGACACTGGGGACACCCTCCGCGCACACGTCCATGAGACACCCCTCGTCCTCAATCCAGGTCCACGACTCGCACGTTGCACTCCCTGGCCCTGAACACGCGCTGAAGAGAACGACAACGACCGCGACGACGACCGCGACGACTATTGCGTGATCTTCCCCCAAGGGATGCTCCTCTCCGGAGCGGAAGGGATACCACCGGAGCGCTCACCCTCCTTGACCATCGCCGACTTCATCTTGAAAGGGGCTCTCGAGCCGAAGCGTTCTATCGGCTCAGGCCACAAAGCGTCGCGTAGAACATCCTCTACCACGAGGAGCTCATCATCATTCTGAGCCAAGAGCGTGATGTTGACTGAGTACCGCCCGAGTGCCCCTTGGTCGATATCGTGACCAGTGATGAAGGTCTCAAAGCTCTTGTCTCCCACTGTGATTTTCACCATCTTGGGCGGCGCAAATTGTGGATTGAATGTTGTTTCCTGGTCGCTCATCGTCTCCCCTCGTCAATGTGTTGCGGCTGCCCCGTGAAAAGCGGCAACGGCAACGTCTCAGACTTCCTTGGAATGTCGACCTTGCCGACCGACTCATCCATGACCTTCTTCGTGTCGATGTCTTCTACTCGAGCCTCTGAGCCAAACTCCCACCGCACCTTGGAGCCGGGTTGCGTCGCTGGCGCTCTGTGCCGCCCTGTAGCGCTCCAAGACCTCCGAGGCGGAACAATGCCCGTGACCCACCACCCCGCAGCCCTGTAGCTCGTGCCAGCCTCGCCGAGTAGTGTGTATGAAACGAGTCGGGTGTAGCCGAGAGCAATGGCCGCTCGAGAGATGCCGGCGATGCACTTCGACGCGGCGTTTTTGTGCGAGCCCGACGAAGCGATGCGCGTGATCTCCGCTGCTCGAGGATCGCTCGCGGTGTGTCGTGCCTTCGGACGCTCGAGGCACCCAACGCAAACGAGTTCTCCGTCGGCCTCGACCGCGCACCACATGACCGCCTGTCTCGGCGCATGGTGATGAGAGTGATGTTCCTCGATGAATGGTCTCGCCACGTCACGGGTGACAGGGACCATGCGAAGTCGCGAACTCATAGTTGCTGCACGCTCATCATCACAAAACCGACTGGAATTCCACAGACTGGCCCACGCGCGATATGCGTGACTCGGGACATGCGTTTCCATGTTAGTTTTCCGAGTTCCATCAGTCGTCCTCCAAGTGATTGCGGAGCGCCACAAATACATCCTCAGGCAAAATCACCTGATAGTGGTAGACGATTTTCCCGTCGTCCGTTTGCGATGCTTGGTGGTCGCTGGATTCCATGATATCCAGCACGCCCTGCGCATCAAATCCATCCTTTCGCCTTTCGTCTGCCAACGCACGCACAGCATCATCTCGCTCTGCTATGGCACGCTCGTGCTCACGTTTCGCGTGTTTTACCTGGATGGCGATGGTTGCGCGGGCGTCATCACGGTCAGCGGTGAGTTCAGCGATCCGCCTCACGTTCTCGTTCCGATATTCTTCAATCACTCCCATTTTTTTCTTGCCTTTCTGCGCGTAAACACTCTGGCAGACGGAGTAGCCAACCATCGGTGCCGCCGAAGTCGTCGGTGACGGGTTTTCCGAACAACGAGCAAAAGGGGAATCACGAGGCACAGGTGCGGTCCATCAGTCATCGCCATACCTGCCCAGATCCATCAAATGCAAAGTAACGTGGTGAGCCGCCGTGATTGGGCTATCCATCCCGATTGCCTCTATGGCATTCGCAAGGTGCCCACTCAGTTTCCACGCATCAGCCACCTCGAGACCACCACACGCACCAGCATCTAGCTTCGGTAGCCTCTTAGGAGCGTTCTTCTGAGCTCGCTCCAAATACCAGAGCGTCTTCTCCAGGTCCGCTCGCTCAGAGCCCTTGAATGGCGCACGGAGGATGTACTTCACGGCGCACGCCATACAGAAGGGATACCCCCAACCCCACGCCTCGATGACCTTGATGGGTTCGTACTTGACGGTGCCGTCGTCATCCTTCTCACCACAGGCGTTGTAGTGACCTGGATGGACCACCGGGCCTCCAATTTTCTGAAGGTCCGCGTCGAGTTCAGTGCTCATAGCTTCGCCCCGTGAGATATCAGCAGGTTCCGAAGCATCTTCTCGATACGTGGTGGCTTCCAATCTAGCGGTTTCAGTCTTTTCCCGTCCTCACGCAACGGCCCATCAGCCTTTTGCATATTGGTTCTGTGAACCTCATCGAAGAAAGGCTCGATGTCGATGCCCATGGCGTTTGAAGTGTTGTGGATGACAACAGTGATGTCTGCGATGGCGTCGATGACCTCGGCCCACCAATAAATAGTCGCTGCCTGGTAGAACTCGACGCCCGACATATCCATGAGTGCTGTGGCGAGATCATCGTCCACACCCTCCAGTCGACGCACCATCTCAGGCTCCATGTGGTTCCGAGAAAGCTCTTTTCCGGCAGCTTCGAGCCACATCATCGCATCATCGAACTCCTCTGCTTCTTCACTGACAAGACTCCGCAACAGGTCGAACTTCAAGCCCACCAATCCGGGCCGCTCCTCGTTTGGAAGGGGTAGGCTCAGGGTCTCCATCATCTCCTTCACACACTTCTGGGTCTTCTCCATCTACTTCCTCAAAACCAGAGCACCCGCAAGCACCACGGGCAGCGGTTGGTGTACTCGAGCAAAAGCTCCGCGCCGCACCAACGGCAAGAATCATAATGCTCGTCACTCACTGGTCAGTGCCCCCTTTTGTCGAGCTCAAGTTTCAGAAGAGTCATCGCCATCTGCTTGTTGTGGAACTTGGTAGCCGCCTCGCTCGAGAAGGTCTCGATGCCTGTCGGGATATGAACGACGCAACAAGCCGTGGCGTTCACGTTCACCAAGGACATCTGGCGGTAGTACGAAATCTTCAAGTCCCCGACCTTGATGTGCTTCGCTCTCGCAGTCCGAAGCCGCGCCACACTCCAAGCGTGATCGTAGATATGGAGACCCTTCGACGAGTAGATGATCTCGCCGGCGGCAATCCCCAAGCTCTCAGCCATGTACTCCTGCATCAGCCGAATCGCCGCGAGGTTCGCTGGGAAGCCACCCCAGAGGTCATTCGACCTGAAGTAGACCGAGAAGTGAAGCGCCTGCTCTTCGCCCTTCTCGAGACACTCCTCGGGGAACACGCGACAATCGATCTGTCGAAGACACGGGGGATCGCCGAGTTCGATGTCACTCGGACGAGCCACAGCGATGCACTCCTGGTTGGATCCAAAACCGTGCTCGAGGTAGCGACGGATGATCGCCTCCATCTGCGGGGCTACACGCTCACCGTAGGTGTAGACCTCGTTCTGCTGAGGCGGTTGGTCAGTCATCAGATAGGGCAGATACTCCTCGACGTACTCCATCGTCGTCGGCGGCGGCACATCCATTCCTATTGGAATTTCAGGAATGAGCGGGCGCACCCCAGGATTGGTGATACGGATCGTGATGTAGTCGAGTTCCCAACGCTGCTGGCCTTCATAGGACCCGTGCTCGACGGCCCACTGACGCCCTTCACTCAGAACCAAATCGACCGCCTGAAACCATGCGTCTGGAAGGTCCCGCGCGACAAGAAATTGTGGTGTAAAACTCATTTTGACATCACCGCCTCATTACCAATGAACAAATCTCGAGACCACCAACCGACTGCGAGGGCAGCCTTCCTGGTGCGCTCCCACCGCTTGTTCCACCGGCCATACCTCTTCGTCTTCAGCCTGGTCAGCAGATCCAATGCAAACTTCGGCTGGACCATCCCATCACTGTTGGCTCCGGAGTAGTCCGGGTTGGTCTTCAACACCTCGATGATGAGCCGAAAGGCTACGGACGGGGCGTTGACCGTGTAGGAATGGAACACGCACAGGGCAAGGTCCATGTGCGGCGTCAGAGTTTCGGAACGCAGGGTGGCGATGTCGCCAGCGTCACCGTAGACAGCCTTCTGAAAGGTGACCCGGCGACGACGGTCGGATAACCGGAGCTTTCGCGTGCGAACCCGATGACAGAGGTGTTTGACCCCAAAGGCGACTTGAGCGTCACGACTTTTGGGTGCGCGAGTCAGGGTGTGGAGCAATTCAGCCCATCCCCTCGACCGCTCCCAGTCGGGAGACCCTTTCGTGACCACACCACGGGTCGGAGTCATCTCGTCTCGAATGAGCGCACCGTGAACCAGATCACCTTCTTGGTATTCAATCCAGCGATTCTTGACCTTGACCTTGCCACTCTCAAGCCAGCGCAGAGTGCCCCCAGGCGCGACATACCAACCCTGACGACGTAGGGCTTCCCAGAGCATCCCCACGGGAGCGAAGGCCGTCTCGAGGTCGGCGAGGAGCGCCCACGCGCCGCCCTGATCATCGGTGGCGTCGAAGTCTTCGGCAGCGAGTTCACGCGGGTAGACGGCGATATGCTGGTCGATCCCGATGGTGAAGCCGGTGCCATCGGCCATCATCACGGAGCCCAAGCGGTTGCCGGTTTCGACTTGGCCGGTGAGCCAGAAAGCACGACCTACGTGGTTGAGATAGCGTGAATCCGGCGGATCGATGATGTCGTTGCCATAGATGACAGGCCCCGAATACTTCCCAATGCTTCGGTGGACGATTCTCATGAATTCTCCTTGGTATCAGGCGTGTGGAGGCATCTCAGTGTCGGTGAAGAGCGGTGCCGTCTCCGTCTCGATAGCCTCATCAGCGACCCGTGAATCAGGCTGCGCAATGAGCAGACCATCAGAACGCCACGAATGAGCCACGACCTCAGTCTTCATGAGGTAGTCAAGAGCCGCTTGAAGTTCCTCTTTGGTCAGCCCGTGACCTTGGCGCATCCACTCAGCGTCTTTGGTCTTCAAGGTTCTACGCTCTTCGTCACCAAGAAATTTGCTGAGCTCATCGCCGACGCCCACGGCGAAGCTCTCGACCTCGACCTTGATGGTCGAGAGAAACTCGATGAAGACCTTGGCATCGTCGCGAGTGATGCTTGCCGCCCCGTCGCCATCGACTTCGACGCCAAACTTCGATTGCATGAGGTCGCGCATCTCGTCATCGGAGTGACCGATTTTCTGCTGGAACGCACCGATGATGTTGAGTTGCCGTCCAGTCGCGGGCTCGACCTCCTCGACCTCAGCCTCGGGGTCGCCCTTCTTGACGAAGGCTTGCGCCTCTTCAATAAGCTGTTCCCCAGGACGGTCCCCTTCGACGACTGTCCAGTCTGCGGCAAGGATCGACATGAAGCTGAACTCACCATCGTTCTTCACCTTGATGAGATAGCCATCACGCACGAGGCGATTGATCGACTTCTGTGCCGTCGCTCGGAAGGTCTGCGGTCGCTTCTCCATGATGCGCTCAAGTGTTCGATCTATCGACCACTCAGGTCCTCCGAGAGCGTAGGCGATCATGAACCAGCGCACCCATACGCCAACACCCCTGTCACGAATGCCTTCCTTGGGTTCATTGAGAAAGTCACGGTAGCCCTGAAGCTCCTTCCGCTTCTCTTCGATGCGCTTGACGAAGAGTTCCATCGCCATATCACGCTCAGATTCGATGCCGACAATCGACGATTTGACCGCAACGATTGCCTTCTGGATCTTCAAATGGAGCGCCTGCTTGCGCTCCATGATGGCATTCATCTCTGCCTTGACTTCATCTTGAATCGACAAGGTCTCACACGGCGACTTCTCGTTCTCCGACATCGGAACCTCCAAGGTGCTAGGCACAACTAGCCTTCACCACTTGGCATATTATCACACCATAGCCGTTTGTCTATGCAGAATTAGTAGTCAAAAACAAAAGAGGTCTGACGGCGAGCGACGTCAAGACGAGCGAGTTTATCAGGAAATATTGCAGGCGATGACCCGTCGAAAGAGTTGGCCCCAGCCGCCGCGCAACGGTAGATGCGGCGCATCGAATTCACACGCCCCACATGGTAGTAACACTGCGCCTCACGAGCTACGCGACCCCAGAGGGGGATCGTGCGTTCCTTCCACCCGGTAGACCCGCCGAGGAAGATGCCCACACGGTCAGAGAGATAGGGGATGACCTGGCAGGGTTCAAATCCATCCTGAACAGGCAGGAGCACGAGGCGATATTGCTCGAGGCGAGGAAGCCACTCGAGAGTTCGCTCGAGTGAATCAGCACCACCCTCGACGATATCTGGAACCACGATGAAGTCGGCCTCGTCACCAAGAAGATCAAGAGCTCTGACGAACTGGTCCTCACGCCATGGGATGCCCTTGCGAAAGGCAGTCCACGCGCCATTGTCGATGGCGTACTGGAACCCCTGCGTAGACTTGGTGAGATTGGTCGCCGATACAAAGAAACGCCACCCCGCCTCCCTGAGCTTCGGGATGCGCCTCTTGTTTCCAGTCAGCGACGTGTACGGAATCATCCGCGACGATAAACACAACCATTGGAGTTGGTCTCACGGATCTCGATGCGGTCTAGTTTGTCGTCGAGAGCACCCACAAGCTCATCCCAGAGCCACCGTGCGAGAAGTTCAGTCGAGGGCTGAGGCATACAGAGTTCGTCGTTGAGGAAAGAGTGATCAACCCTCTCGATGAGGGGGTCGAGGACCACCTTGATGTTTCCGTAGTCGATGACGAACCCGGTCATTGGATCGACTGGTCCTGAACAGAAGACGCGCACCACGTAATGATGACCGTGAACCCCGTGGCACTTGTGCCCCTTGGGAAGCAGCGTCAGACTGTGAGCAGCCTCGAAGCTACGCTCGACGAATACCTCGATATTCTCTAACATTCTCTACCTCCACATCAGTAATCGCAGCGCTCGTCGTCATCCTCCTCGAGAATGGCCGCTGGTGCCTTCTCGAGATCGACCACGCCATCGCCAAGATCACAAAGTCCCCACCTGGCACACCCCTCGAAATCGTCATTCCAAAGTTCGAACTGCTTGCCTCCGTAAGACGTCCTCGACCAATCAACAATGTCGTCGATGGTAGCCATGGAACTCTTGCCCTGACGGCGCAGAATGAAGAACGAGGGACGCATGTACCCCAAGCTCTCAAAAGTCTCACCACGCGCCTCATAGCGCGCCTCTGCCGTCGCCTGAACCTCAAGCTCGAGTCCACGGATGAAGTCGATGAGCTCAGGTTCCCTATCAGCGATCCGTGCGATGTTCTTCTTGTTGGCGAAGACGCATGGCCAACACCCAACACGACTGAACCCCTCGTGATAGAGAGGATTGACTGGCACATTGTGGAGATTGTGGATCTCGAGCACCTGCTCGACAGTCCATGTGATGAGCGGGCGCCATACCCAAACGCCCATGGAACGGTTGAACTCCCACTCCTCCATCTTCGACCGCTGTCGGCTCTCGAGGGCTCGAATCCCGACGCAGTTGATGACCTCATAGCCCTTATCCATCATCTCCTCGATGAAGAATAGAATCGGCTTGACCTTGAGCTCGGAGGTACAGAAGCGGCGACGCTTCGATGGGAACATCCCCTTCTTGCGCACCATGTCAGCAAAACCGCGAGGTCCCTTCACCTCGATGATCTCTCCGACGTGAGGGGGCAACGTCTCACGAAGGTACTTGTAGGTGTCCCCGCACTCCCACCCTGTGTCTGCGAAGACGCGAACGTGCTCGATGCCCTGCTCTGTGAGCCAGAGCGACATCGCCGTTGAATCCTTCCCGCCAGAGATCGACGAGATGACCACCACCTTCGGGTTTCTAGGGTCCGGCCTCATGGGCGGGGCTTCTTCAGCCTTGTACTTCTTTCGCTTCGCCATCAGCGTCGTTTCCCCTTCCGGCGCTTCATGCGGAGCTTGCGCTGTTTCGGTCTCTTGAAACTGGGGTCATCGACGATGGCCACCTCTTCGGTCTCCCCTCGCACTTCAGCGGGCTCGTCGACATCATCAGCATCGGCGGCCTCTCGCTCGAGTTGCTCGTCTGTGTTGATCTGTCCCTGGATCGCCGCCTGAAACTTGCGATACTTCCCCTCAGCGCTCGCCCTGGCCCCTGGTTTCATGCGCTCGAACATCGACACCCCATCAAGGTGATCAACCTCGTGCTGCAACACGCGCCCAAGCAAGCCACCCACTTTGAGCGACCAGGGCTTCCCCCGAAGGTCGATACCCTCGACGATGACATCCGTGTGCCGTGCGCACGCTTCTCGAACCGAAGGCACTGAGAGGCACCCCTCACCCATCCAGTCGACGACTCCGTTATTCCACACGACCTGTGGATTGACGAGCACGAGAAGTTGCGATGGTGGTTGGCCTTGCCTCGGCTGCATCTGGCTCACGACGTCAACAACGCAGACTCGCAAATCAGAGCCGACTTGGTTCGCAGAAAGACCAACGCCCTTCATCATATACATGGTGAACGCCATGTCGCCGACCAGCTTGCGCACCTCATCCGTCGTCGGGTCTTCGACCTCGCGCGTGACTTGCTCGAGACGCTCGTCGGGGTAAAAGGCGAGCTCACGAAGTTCGCAATCTCCGCACTCGAGAAGCACCTCTGTTCTTGGTCTCGGCAGCGATGTAACGGTTTCCCCTGTCGGTGAGACAAGCATCACGCACTCCCTTCTGTCGGAGTGCTCTCAGTCAACCCCGTCGCCACATACCCAGGCTTCTCACACCGTTGCTCGAGCATTCGCGCCTCATGGTCGGGGAGCTTGCAAAACCGAGCGAACTCGATGTCATCTGGAATCATGAGGAGCGGAATTCTGATACCAGCATCCTCGAGCGCCTTGCCAAGTTTGTCGCGCACTCTCACGAGGTGTTCTGGATGCTGAGCGAGCTCACGCGGAGTCTTCACCACGAGGATACCCTTGATGTCCTCGCGAACGTGGAAGTCATGACCCTCGACGTTCTGAACGAATGCCTTTTCCTCGCCGACCAGCCGCTCCAATTTGAACCATCGAGTACGTGGCTTATGCTTTTTCTTTTTCATCTGGCGTGCCATCTCCTGAGTCTCCTTCTTCGCCACACCCATTGAAGAGCGGGTCATCTTCACTGAACCACGAAGACGCGACGTGCTGAGAAGGTCCCTTCTTGCGCGTCGCTGTCTTTTTCTCTTTCTTCTGCGGGAGTCGCCCGCTCTTGGGAACATAGAACTCGTGCAGAGCATCGTCAGTCATCGTCCAGCGATGACCACTCGTTGTGAGCAAGCAAAGGTTGTCGCCGACAGTAGCCCTATGATGGCCAGATGAATGCCCGACCTCTTCACCACCCTTGGCCTTTCGGACAAGGATCTTCACATCAGCCGACGCAGCGCAGAAAAACTCCTCCCACCCATCGGCTGGCAATTCGTCGCCGTACTTCTTGGGGGTCGGCCCTCTCTCTTCG
>Ga0233412_10001814_pt1 | contig 10736 bp, 10 predicted proteins | sample Na_anoxic_4_MG_FD_180667 | JGI IMG/M metagenome (GOLD analysis project Ga0233412, IMG submission 180667) | Seawater microbial communities from Saanich Inlet, British Columbia, Canada - Na_anoxic_4_MG | ecosystem: Environmental > Aquatic > Marine > Inlet | place: Canada: British Columbia... | reverse complement strand
CAAGAAATGGGAATTATTAGACGCCCCAACGAGAGAAACGATTACACCGGTCCAGCCGCTGCAAAGGAGGTGGGTATGGGACGCGCTCCTACTGGGTTTGAAGCTCCAAAAAGAACAGCACAGCTACCTGAAAACTTCAATAGCCAAAAGGTTGTCTCTCCTCAGGAAAAGAAACAGGGAAGTGATTTGGATGGTCAAACAAAGTCGTTCACAAATTATAATAACAATCGAACAACCAGCAGTCAGCCAGATTCCTTTCGGTCAGGGTTTAGTGGTGCTATTGGTGCGGTTGTTGCTCCCTTTCTGGATGCATTGAAACCTAATCGTCGTGACGAGATTTGTTCCAATATGCGTGTCTATGGAGACGCAGGAGCAAGCGTTGAGGCTGGGTATGTAAATAATCCCAAGGATACTACTCCGGTTACTATCCGCGAAACTACGTTACATTCGGTTGAGTTCAATGTAAATAATCAATCCTCACAGCAGTATGTGAATACATACACCCCTCCAGAAGAGACTAATCGCCAAACATCCAATTATGCAAGTTATGGAAATGTGGGTAATAATCAAGCGGGCGACATGAACTACAAGGCAGCATATAATCAAATTAACAACGATATTAAATCCCAGACAATTCACAATCGTCAAAATCAGGGAGGAACCCAAGTCTTTAATCAGCAAATGAACTTGTCAAACTTAAAACAGGACACAAGTTGCACGGATAATCGGGTGTTTGGTCCTGTTTCTAACATTACAAAACCAACGTCGCGTGCGACATTTGGTCAGTATTCTCCTCCTCAAGAATTGGACATGAGTTTAGAAACACAGCGCAACCAGCCTGACATACTTAATGCGTTCAAAAGCAACCCATATACACAAAGCCTTACCACTTCTGTATAATTTCCTTGATTTATTTAAAGAAATAGTATATTAAAAATACATTGTTTAGTATACTATGTGTGATGTTGATGAATATCATGTTGATATTCAAAAACGTCTAAAATATTTTCATAATGTAAGAAAAGTACCTAATATTATTTTTCACGGACCAAATGGTTCTGGAAAGCGTACTATAGTAAATTCTTTCATTCACTTAATTTACGAAAACAACAAAGAAAAGATCAAAAAGTTTGTGATGTATGTCGATTGTGCTTATGGAAAAGGTATTAAGTTTATAAGAGAAGAATTAAAGTTTTTCGCAAAGACACATATTCAATCCAACGGAGGAGATACGTTTAAAAGTGTAGTTCTTTTGAATGCAGATAAGTTGACAACCGACGCACAATCTGCTCTTCGCAGGTGCATTGAATTACACAATCATACAACGAGATTTTTTATCATTGTTGAAGACAAATACAAAATACTAAAACCGATACTTTCTCGGTTTTGTGAGATTTATGTCCATTGTCCATTTATACATGGAAAGTCTGTCAATCTGTATTCTCACAATCTTTCCAAGACGTTTCCCTTTAAAACAATAATTACACAGAGAGTAGAGTGGTTGAAAAAAGAAATCAAAAAGTGTAAAATAGACATCGTTGCAATTACAGACCTGTCACACAAGTTGTACGAGAAGGGGTATTCTGCTCTAGATATACTCGATTTACTTACAAACCATCGCGAAATGTTTGAACACCTAGGAGAATTAAAACTTCATGAATTAACTATGGGATTTAATAAAGTTAAACATGATATAAAAAACGAAAAGCTATTAATGTATTTTTTACTTCATTTTCTTCTTTTTAATCCAGACGTTTCCTTAGAAACTATATCATTTATATAAGTTTAAATCTAAAAAATAAATGTCGATAGTACTTTATACATGGATGATTTTAACGTTACGTCATTACACGAGTCTAAAAATGAATGGGGTGCTAGATTGCTGACTATTCTAACCCCCCTTGTTGTTGAAGGATTTACATCGATCTACGACGAGGCATTAACATTATGTAGAAACAACAACGAGTTGGATAAACATTTAATGACATTCCAGAACTTTATTAGCCGTATTCCAAAGTGGAATGCCTCTATCATCGAAACAGAACAAAAGAGAATTGTCGAGAAAAGTGCCTGCTCGTATTTAGAAGATTTGATTACTTGTGTTCATGTTATTCAATTGAAACTTTTGTCTGCCGTTCGAGTTGGAAGCAAGCAAAAAAAAATCGACATAAGTATTCCCAAGATTGAAGATTTTATTCATCGTGTTTACATCATCTCAGCGAGAAAGATCTACAAGAATGTTTATTTGTTCGAGAAAAACATACCACCTTTACAGGTACAGAAAAATAATAGAGAACTTGAACTTTTAGTACAAGAATCTATACTCAACTCTGTTAGAGAAAGCATACCTGTGGATGTTCTTTTGCGCACCTACCTTGACGAAACTATTGAAGAGGATGTGGAGATCAATATTCACGAAGAAGTTTTAGATCAACCGATTGAGGAAGAAACGCCAACTTCGAGATATCTAGACACAACAGCGACACTTTCCAGCGGACCGATCGATGAGACAATTACCGAACCCATCGAGAAGACAAGGTTAAGTTTTTCTAATTTGGACAAAACAAACACGTTAGAGAACGATGATTATGAGAAAGAAATATCAACTCCAGAACCAAAAGAGGTTAAATCATTGGAGGAGGATGTATCTGGTGACAAATTGGTTATTTCTAGCAGTGACGCGGTATCGCTGACACACACAGACGTTCATGATTTAGACCCACCGAGCATTGAGGTAATACCTGATTTATTGATTGATGACATTGAGGTTATTTAATTTAATTTAATTTAATGGTAATGTGCGTATTGTTCCAAAGATGATTTTCAAATATTATTGTAAAATGGATAAATACGCTGTATCGTTTTCCATATCCATTGTTTATTTTATTCTGAAATATGTAGAAACTCATGTGATTAAAAAAGATCCAGTACCGCTGAAAAAAATGATGCGTGAAACGATTATTGTTTTCATATCTACAATTCTTGGATTTTTCATTTTTGATCAATTGTCACCAATTATCAACGAAACCATCCAGCCAAGAGGAGGGGGGTCATCAGTTGCCTTTACCGATAACCCCACGTTTTAATACCATATTATTCGCTATTGTTGAAATAGTCTGAAATAATATGTTATCGTCCTGTCCATACCTTAACCAACGGCAACCGCGCGTATTTGTTGTTTTTCATGTATTGTTGATACGAATAGCCCCATTCTTGATATGTCCAAATATTCCCCAACAAAGAAGGTGTGTTGTATAGGGCAGGCGATTCTTTATAGAAAATAGCACCCATAATTCTCTCCAGACAACAACGATCTTCTCTTGTTAAAATAACAGGCAACAGGTTTGTAAGTCTGTATTTTGCTTGAATCTGTTGTAAAAACCCGAGAGAAATATAACTCTGTACACCGAAGCATCCGTACCATTTGTCTCCGGATCGAAATCCGAAATATTCCACGGGGTTAAAATCCATTTTATCTTTTACTAAATGAGCGTTCTCTAGATGTGTCGCAAGTTTTATACAATGTGTAATGTTTTCGCGGTAAGAAAAATGCCATAATGGCAGTACACAAGTACCCTTTAATTTTTCAAAATTAATTCTTCGCTGGAAAAAGCTACTATCGTGTAAAATAACAGCGCAAGGAAAAAATTCGTGTTTGAGTAAGTAAATATAAGGAAGCAATTCCCCTCGTTTCGGATAGATTGAATTGATGTAAAACACATTTTCGTATTCATAATCGTTCTTGATAAACGTCTTGTCGCTATTGTCGTCTATGATTACAATCTTTTTAACAGGATAAAATTTTCTGATCGATTGGACACATAAATTCCAGTACCTGTTTGTTTGCTCATTTGTTACATGTCTTGTTACGATAAATCCAAAAGTCATTTATTATTATTCGACTAAAAAAATATAAAATAATAAACATAAAACACATATCTATCTATGCATAAAGCAAAAGTCATATGTGTTGGTTACTCAAATAATCGACCAAACAAACGTTCTTTTAGAAATACGCATAAAAGTAACAATTTCCTTCTTACACACGCTGATGAAAGCTCTAGAGTGATTGTTTTTACACCTTCAACTAAAAATCCACAACTACACCAACATATGGGTCTTGGAGACGCAGGGGTATATATTAAACGAAGCGATGAAATGGAGGCGCTTTATATTTTACAACAATCAACAGACATCGAAATATCACGGACTGCTTCGATGGAGCTAGCAAAACGCATTCTCTGGACGACGCCACCTCCCTGCCTTTCTCCTCCAGCGGCGACCATACGACGAGATACCTGCTTTAATAACGATCGCTCTTTTTACATTTGCAGTTTTGGAGGATGTGGATCAAAGATGCTTCAGGCATACCTGTCTCATTTTGGAAATACACATCATATCCATAGCAGAAACCCACCGGTGAAACTAACTAGGGTCGGAACAAGCAGTCATCCAGAGTGGTTTAATGATATTCAGTTAGAGCCAATTATAGAAAAACAAATACCATGTAACCAGATTGAGAATATTAAGGTTATTTTTATATATCGTGATCCTATTTACGCTATTCATAGTAGAATTATTCCTAGAAATACGCATAGAATAAGTACCGATCATTTGGATAACATAAGCTCTGACCACTGGAACATCGAAAGTGTTGTGGGAAACATGATGGATTTATGGAAACTGGAGGATTTCTTTGACAATTATACCATCAAGAACCCAGAGAGAAACTATTCTATCCACTGCATCAATTATGATAAATTTTGGAACAATATTCCAATGTTCAATAAGTTGGTTGGGTTGCCTGATATACCAGATTTCTACCCTGTTAAAAAAGAAAGTGATCATGATTTTGTCCATGCCAAAGAATTGAAGATGATTTATAGATCGCTTATCAATAAGATGAATACGTTTCCAGACATGTTTGTTGTATAATATAATGAATTTACATAGATAAATGCATTATATACCATTTCGAATTTAGTATGGTTACATCGATTTTATAGTCTTCGCTTTTAAGTTTTGTCATTTATGACTGATGTTCGTAAAGTTAGTCCATAAATTGAATATTGGCTTTATATCCTCTACAAAATTAGAAGTACCAATCTTAGCTACTGAATGAACTATAACTTTGTCGAAGTTTATTTAGACATATATATATAATGGTAGCATTTATTGTAGCAACATTAGCACCAATAGTAAATTCAATTCAATTCAATTAATTCCCCAATTATACAAAACTTATATAACAAAAAGCGTAAAGGATTTATCATTATATTCTTTATCACTCATTTTGATAACTAACTTGCTTTGGTTGCTACACGGGTATTTTATAACTGATATTTCACTAATTGTAGCAGGTCTAGTTAGTATGATAATAAATGTATCACTATTAATATTATATTTTATTTATAGAAAAAATGGGGGTTTTACAAGGATTTTTACACATTTGAACATTTAAAACGCCGAATTAATTATCATTTCTAGTAATAGGCACACCATTAACTTCTACAAATCTATTATTACCATTTTTTATATTTATGATATTGTCATCCGGAGTGACTTTAAATAAGTTATTTATTTTTAAATAATCATATATTGGTTTATATTCTGTTCCCAAGTTATTATTATTTTCAGATTTATCATTTAATGTAAATATAAAAGTGTTTTGTTTAATTTTTTTATAAAACATACTTTTATCTTGTCCAGGAATAACGAATATCAATAAAAATTCTAATAAAGGAAACTTATCTTCTATTGCTTTTATAAAAGAATTTGCTAATTTTATTTCATCATTATAATCGTGTGTACTAATAGTCCTAATAAAAATAATTTTATTATTTGTTTCTTTTAACAAATTATTAAATCTATTAATTCTTCTATTAAAATCATCTATAATTTCAGAGTTTCTTAAATCGTGATGATAAAATCCAAAATATTTTCCTCTATAACTTTTATTGTTATAGATATAATTTTTAATAATATCTAACTCTATTTTTTTAGGAAAAAAATTATCAAAATTTTTTTCTATACAATTAATTACCCCTTCAAAAGTAGATCTAATATGATCAAAAGGATACGCTTCATTATACAAATTATTTGCTCTTAATGATGTAGTTGTTCCACACCATCCACCGATTGAAATAAATTTCATTGATATGTATATATATATTATAATTTTTACAAAAATTTAATTTCATTTCTAATAATATATTAATGCCTACTCATAAAAGCAGTGATTATAAATTATCCGCAGTTAAAACGATACTCTATACTTCAATATTATCGATATTGATAACGTATTCATTCTTTGGTATCTTTTCACGTTGAAAAGAAAATGCCTTGAACTCTGGTCTTTCAAGCTGTGCCAAGGGAGTATGTTTGTGAACACATCGCGCAATCATTTTGTACAACTTGAATTCTGGATATCGATCTGTTCCGTTGTTTTTGTATAATACATTAATTCCATTGTCATCAACACACCATTCAGCGATAATTCGTGTAATAGCATTACATTTTTTAAGATTTTGAATTTCAGACATATCGTCTATCAAATAGTCAAAGATTGAACATGCCAGTCTACATAGATCAAAGCTGAAATTGGGTTCGAGACGGGGTTTTTGCTCGTTGTAATAAGGCTCTATATTGTACTGGGTTGCTGCGTCGCCAGTAGAACTAAAGCTATCACTACATATAACCTTTCCATCATATTTGTATATAGCTCGCCCAAAATCAATTATTTTGAAAATTTTTCCAAATGTTGGCACACGATAGATTGTATTTTTGATTTGGTAAAATAGATACTTTTTTTTAGTTGAAACATACATAATATTATTCGTATGAAGGTCGTTGTGAGTAAAGGAAAATGCTTTTTGGTAGGTAATCAAAATCATGATAATTTGCATGAGAGCACTTAGCCATTTATCTTGTGTTAGCTCTTCATCCAAAATTAACTGATCAAGTGTGTTCTCACAAGCTTCCATACATATCATTTGAACAGGAAACTCGGGAAATGTGGCGAATATTTTTTCATCGTCACTCTCTTCACTTCTATCATCGTCGCTATCCTCAGTATCAGAAGATACATTATCACTATCTTCATCCTTGCTGTTTGTATGACTTGTTCTAGATGAACATGTGTCATCACTATTGGTATTGGTTCGTGAAAACTCTTTATTTGTGGGAAGTGAATTATGATCATTTATGTTTTCCGTAGTCAATGATAAGAAATCCATGCTGTTGTCAAGCTCACACAAATCAGCGTCTTCGGTGTCAGGCTCGCTAAAAACATCGCTGAACAGATCGTCATTGATGGGTTCTATTGTATCTGTTGCGATGCTTATTTCTGCGTCATGGCTTATTTTTAAAGCAGGTAGATTGCATCTACTTGTGCTGTCGTCAAAAAGTTCTGAATAGTTTTCGATTTCGAAAAGGCGGTTTTTGTGTTTGTTAAAATAATCAGACTTGATCAAGTATTCTAGATCGTCATATACGTTGATCTTGAACTTCTTTTTTATAGTTAAAAAAGAGCCGAAATATTTCACACCATGAATAAAATTAAATCTGCTACTCAATTGTCCTGTGAGAAATGAAAATACTCCATCAACATATGCACTATTATTTATATCAAGTAATTTTGCATGTACATCATCTGTTGTAGATGTCAGTTGAGGAAGTCTATATATTGTGTTGTCCTTTTCATATTTTCCAATCATGATTTTGACTGGGTCAATTAGTGGTGCAAATTTACAGAATACTCTCTCTTCCCTTGCTTTGTTATTTCGATTAACTATCGAACAGACGTATTCATTCTCATTGATCTTTTTTATAACCTTGTCAATATGGCTAGAGTGGTTTAAATTGATATTATTGTAGTTAGTATCGCTTAAATTAAAAAAGTTTTTGTAAATAGGCAAGTAGTTTTGTGTTTGGTTGCAATCGAACTTTTCTAAATTATCAAAGAAGGTTTGGTTCTTTCGTTTCTCATAATCCACGAATTGAGACATATAGTGGTTATTTAGAAAATGATCCATACTTCAACGCAAATGCTTGTAAATTATGACTATGAATGTTTGCGTTATTCTTTGTGGCAAATTTTGAAAGAGTTATATATGTCTCTCGAATTGAAAAAATTTAATATGAAACGGATCAGCTTTAAACCAAATGAAAATAAGGGACCTGTCGTGGTTCTCATTGGAAGACGTGACACAGGGAAAAGTTTTTTGGTGCGTGATCTTCTTTATTACCACCAAGATATTCCGATTGGAACAGTTATTTCTGGAACAGAAGAAGGAAATGGGTTTTATGGAAACATGGTGCCTAAATTATTCATTCATAATGAATATAGTAGCGCTATTATTGAAAATATTTTGAAAAGACAAAAACAAGTCTTAAAACAAATCAAAAAAGAGGTAGAAACGTACAAAAAAAGCACCATTGATCCAAGAGCATTTGTCATTCTTGATGATTGTCTCTACGATAATACTTGGGCTCGCGATAAAATGATGAGATTGTTATTTATGAATGGTCGTCACTGGAAGATCATGCTTGTTATTACAATGCAATATCCACTTGGTATCCCTCCTGCTCTCCGAACAAACATCGATTATGTATTTATATTAAGAGAGCCCTATATTGCAAATAGAAAACGCATATTTGAGAATTATGCAGGAATGTTTCCAACGTTTGAATCTTTTTGTCAAGTTATGGACCAGTGTACAGAGAACTATGAATGTTTGGTTATTGATAACAACGCGAAATCGAACAAACTACAGGATCAGGTCTTCTGGTATAAGGCAGATTCGCATAATAATTTTAGACTGGGGTCCAAGGAATTCTGGGAATTATCTAAAGATATGCATTCCGACGACGAAGATGAGAAATATGATCCAGGAAATGCAAAGAAAAAAGGACCGAAAATTAGCGTAAAAAAGAGCAAATGGTAATCAGCGTAACCTACGAAGATATCTATTCGATATATATTTTCGTAGGTTGAGAGTGGAAATGTTCAAAGGTATATAACAATTCCATAGACACATATTGAATAGTTATGTGAAAAAATATAAAAACATAATCAACAAATGATTATGAGTGACCAAGAAATATGGGAAAAAAATGCACGAGAAACACAGAGCGATATTTATGTTGGCTTAGAAGAAGATAAGATAAGTGAAAAAACAATACTTTTTTCGATTGGTCATAGATGCACATCAGCATCCTTGATAAAGCATCTCAATCTCAAGTTCGAATCTTATCCATTCGACTGGGTCGTTTCAAAATTAGAAGTGATCATAGATTGCATTGAGACGGATTATCAACATTATCTCAATTCTGACAATTATAACGAAAAACAAAGCGAAACCTTCAACTTATCTGACGGCAAGAAACGCCATATATGTTTTGAAAATATCGTATACAACAACTATTACGAATCAGCTTTTCTTGAAAATTTTGATGGAAATGTTGAAAACAATTACGGCACGTATGGTATGATGCTTTCTTTAACACATCACGATATTCGAAACCAAGAAGGTCTGGCATACTTTCAACGATGTGTTCAACGATTTAAAAAAATGCTTGCTCTGCCAGGACAGAAGTTTTATTTGTACGTGCACCCCCTACTTGGAAATCAAGAATTTCAGCTTGATTCTGCACGTTTGATAAACTACTTTATAGAATTTGTAGATAAATTCAAGACCAAGTCTCCAAATCTGTTTGGTATCTTCTTTGTTGTTGTAAAAAACAACGATAAGAAATTTCAAATCGACAAGTTATTTGAAACGAAGGATGTTGTGATATTTGTTCTATATGTAAATGATAATTTAATCGATGGGGGCGGAGTATATGATGGTGATTTTTTCCAAGAACAACACAATATGTTGAATGCAATTCAAGATGTGATTAGATGTAAACAGGAAACATAGGAACTACTTCTTCAGGCAGTGTTCCCGAACATACTCAAGTATTTGTTTGTCTTCCTCGTATATATCTAGTTGCAATGCATCGTCAACTAGAAAAAAGCCTGTTTTGCAATGAACACGCATTTGTATATTTTCCATGTCAATAATTTGTCCTATAAAAAACCGACAACAATATTTATCCATTTGTGATTTTATAGGTAACAATGTTATTATTTCAATATTTACGTTGAGTTCTTCTTTCCATTCTCGATGCAAACATTGTTGTATACTTTCTCCTTGTTCTTGTTTTCCTCCCGGAAATTCCCATTTTCCAGGATCTGTTGTCAAGTCGCTTCGCTTTCCCATGAAAATACGATTATCTGTGCTCAGCATAATACCGCACGCAACATATATCGTGTCATTATTCATAGTGTATTATATACTATGAATAACTACTATTTATACCATTGGATCTTTTATATGAACACTTAAACAAATTGTTTCCAGGTAGATGTTTAGTCTGCCTTTTCTTTTCCGTCACTCGCCTCAATCTTGGGGGTAGCAAACGGACCACTTACGAGCTCGCTTTGTCCATTGTCACTCTTGCCCATTATAATGTTATCTCCCTCAAACAGCTCACTTCTAATATCCGCAGTTGAAATCTCCTCCCCGCCTCCTTCAAGTAGGCTCTTCTCCTGGGTATTCGCAACACCAACACCAATCAAGTTACCCTCTTTGTCGATGGTTTGTGTAAGTGTGTTTCCAGACTTCTCTGCCTTCTCGATGTTGTCCTCCATTGCTTGTTGTTTGGTTTCCTTGATACGCTTATCGAATGCC
>Ga0233412_10001811_pt1 | contig 10751 bp, 10 predicted proteins | sample Na_anoxic_4_MG_FD_180667 | JGI IMG/M metagenome (GOLD analysis project Ga0233412, IMG submission 180667) | Seawater microbial communities from Saanich Inlet, British Columbia, Canada - Na_anoxic_4_MG | ecosystem: Environmental > Aquatic > Marine > Inlet | place: Canada: British Columbia... | reverse complement strand
ACAACAATTGATGCAAAGATTATGGATGGCGATGAGATAACACTCTCCCCACCAGTAGTCTCAGGTGGATAGATGAAAACCAAAAAAACATTATCAATTATCCTCCTTTTCTTTATATTTTTCACGCTCATCCAATCTGTTGCAGCAGAAGAACTTGTTGTTGTAAATTTTTATTATTCCTCATCATGTCACTCCTGTGATGCCTATAAACCAATCATACATCAGGTAGATGCAGAGGAAAATTATACGGGAAAGGTTGAGGTAAATTGGAGGGAAGTTGGATCCAATAGCACCAATCGAAGGGAATGGCAGGATTTAGGGTTTTATGGCTATCCAAGTGTTGCTGTATACATTAAATCAACAAATATATCAAATGCTACAAAAATCCCAAAGAATGTTCTCAACTATGAAAATGTATCAGCTGCAATCGATGGATATCTCGCAGGAATTCAGGCAAATCAAACATATGATGAAACAATCATTGATATCCCCTTCATAGGGAATGTTAATACCTCAAGTCTCTCCTTACCTGTTCTCACGATTGTGTTGGGGGTTGTTGATAGTTTTAATGTCTGCTCTATTTTTATTTTATTTATACTCTTAAGTTTACTTGTTCACGCTCAATCTAGGAAAAGAATGCTATTAGTTGGAGGTATTTTCGTCTTTTTTTCAGGACTATGGTATCTCATATTTATGTTTGTATTAAAGATGATCTTCAGTGCATTTGAAATGGCGATTATTTCATTAATCGTAGGATCAATTGCCCTTCTTTTAGGAGTCATAAATATTAAGGATTTTTTCTTTTTCAAAAAAGGAATATCAATTGGTATACCTGAAGAAAAAAAATCAGGAATATATAGACAAATGAGAAATCTTGTCAAAACTCCATCAGTATCAGTTGCAATCTTTGGAACAATAGCACTTGCTGTTACTGTAAATTTGTTTGAATTGGTATGTAGTTTTGTATTTCCTGCAATTTTTATTAGTAGACTAGGAGCAAGTAATCTACCCGCACTCACTCAAACATTCTACATAATAGCATACAATATCATATATGTCATTCCGTTAATCAGTATTGTAATACTTTTCACATTTTCTCTAGGTAAAATAACATTAACAGAATGGCAAGGTCAAAAACTGAAACTTTTCTCAGGAGTAATGATCTCCTCCTTTGGACTACTATTCTTATTTAACTATAAATCAGTTGAAAATGTAGTAACTCCAATACTCATTCTACTATTTAGTGTTTTAACTACTGTAGTTCTTTCATATGTGTGGAAAAAGTATATAGAAAAACAGGAAAAAATTGAATCATTATCTGAAAAGAAAAAAGAAGAGAAATGATAGTTAAATTTTAACTATGCTGTTCCACTAGATCTGCAATATCAGTTGGGAATTTTGCAAGTTTCACATCTGCTTTTTTAAATGCCTCGATTTTTGATGCAGCAGTACCTTTTCCTCTTGCAATAATTGCTCCAGCATGTCCCATACGTTTACCTGGAGGTGCTGTTCTTCCAGCAATAAATGCAAACACCGGCTTGCTGATATACTCAATTATATGCTCAGCAGATTCTTCTTCAGCAGTACCACCTATTTCGCCAACTAACACAACAGCTTTTGTCTCCTTATCTTTTTCAAAAGCATCAAGAGCATCAATAAAAGTTGTACCAATGATTGGATCACCGCCAAGACCGACACATGTACTCTGTCCCAAGCCTTTTTCTTTCAAAGAATTCACAATCTCATACGTAAGCGTCCCCGAGCGACTCGCTACACCAACATTGCCTTCTTTAAAGATACTGCCTGGAAGTATTCCTATTTTGCTTTTCCCTGGGCTTGCAATCCCTGGACAATTTGGACCAATAAGTACTGCATCGTTGTATTTTGCATAATGAACAAACTCCATCGAGTCGTGAAATGGTATATTTTCAGTAATCACTACAACTGTTTTAATCCCTGCATCAAGTGCTTCAAAAACAGCATCTTTTGCAAAACGAGCTGGAACTAAAATAAGGGAAGTGTTTGCACCAGTTGCATCAACAGCATCTGAAACATCATTAAAAACAGGGACTTTATGGACTTCCTGACCTGCTTTACCTGGGGTAACCCCTGCGACAACTTTGGTACCAAAGCTTTTCATTTCACCAATATGAAAAACACCCTGATGACCTGTTGCACCTTGAACTACTACCTTGCTATTATTATCAACAAAAATCGCCATTTATGCACCTCCTGCAAGTTCACAAGATTTCTTTGCAGCATCCTGCAATGTAGCAGCTGTGATAAGTCCGGCATCCTTCAAAATCTCCTTTGCAGCATCCTCGTTCATACCCTTAATACGGGTTATTACTGGACAGTCGATTCCTTCCTTAGTAATCACTGCTTTCACGCCTTTTGCCACAGTATCACATTTTGTAATCCCGCCAAATAAATTCAAAAATATCACACTTGGTTTTGCTTTTTTCATCAGTTCAAATGCCTGCATTACTTTTTCAGGATCATCAGTACCGCCAAGATCTAAGAAAACACCCGCATTTCCATCATAATGTGTTAATGCATCAAGTGTAGCCATCGTTAGTCCTGCACCATTTGCAATAACACCAATGTTTCCATCAAGCTGAATAAATGCAATACCTTTTTCTTTTGCCTCTTTCTCAAGTGGAGTAAGCTCTACATTTTCAGCAATTATATCTGGATGACGATAGAGTGCATCATCATTAATGACAACTTTAGAGTCAAGAGCAATAACATTACCATTTGATGATATGATCAATGGGTTGATTTCAACAAGTTCACAATCATACTCTCTAAACATCTTATACAATTTAGAAAGAACTTTAGCTACTTGTTTACCTTCCTCTTTATCAAGTTTCAACTTTGAAATCGTTCCACGTATATGAAATGGCTGAATACCAATGAATGGATTTATCCATGCCTTAAAGATCTGATCATCAGAGACACTTTCAATATCCATTCCTCCACTGCCACTAATCATTAAAAGAGGAGTTTTTTTAGATCGATCAAGCATAATACTCATGTATAATTCTTTTTTAATGCCAACCTTCTCTTCGGCAAGCACTTTTCCAACAGTAAATCCCTTGATATCCATACCTAGAATCTGCGCTAATTTTTCTTTCGCATCTTTTTTGTTTTCAACTGATTTTATACCACCTGCTTTTCCTCTTCCACCAACTGGAACTTGTGCTTTAAGAACAAAAGGAAATTTCAAATCAGAAAAATCATTCTCGTCATTCACCAGCTTTCCATTAGGAACCATGATTCCATATTTATCAAACAGTTCCTTCCCCCGATACTCAAAAAGTTTCATGTATTTTGGAATACAAATTCACATATATAAATTTAAAACCTTTTTAAATTAGCAAATCACAACCCACTATCTTCTTTGCAATAGGTGCAAATTTAAAATCTTTAATAAAAATCAATGAACTTAAACTATATGTCAATATAATTGGGTCCTGCGCAATCCATTTATTCTCTTTTAAAACCTGCATAATGCGTGTTTGATCCTTTTTATAATCCTCATAATCAACATGGACTGAAAGCATAAATGCCTCAAACATTCTGCTTGCCATAAAAATACTTGAATCGTTCATCAGCAGGGCAATATCATCTGTTTCCATATCTGGTGGGTTACTGGGATCAAATTTTATATGATAAAACGTCATGATTTCAAATCCCAATTTTTTGAGATCTGGTAAATTAATTTTCCTGATAAGATTGTTTTGTTCAAAATCTCTTCGAAGTCTTGAGACGGTATGGCGTGACACTCCTACTTCCCTTCCGATCTCACTATCTGATATTTCAGGATATTTGGTCAACATGCAATAAACATGTTTTTTGGTATCAGAAAAAGAAACTTCTTCTTTATTGACAAAACTTATGTTTTTCACATCTTCATCTAACCCAAGATCTAAGTTAAATACACTTCTTATTAATGGTGCAAAATCAAAAAAACGATAAATCTTGCTTATCTCGAAAGGAAAAACAATCATATTGGGGTATTCGTTTTCTAACAGACCTCGTCCACCAAAAGTTTTTGTTCTTATATCATTTATTTTTCCAATTGTTGCATAATCTTTTGAGATACTCATGGAAAAACCTTTATCTTCTTCTCCAACAGACAAAAATATTTCGTCGAAAACTTCAATTGTTTCTCCTGTTATTTCGACTCTTTCTTCAAGTGGGGTTAACGGGCTGAAACTTGTATAGATAACTACCAACATTTCACATCCCATATTCTGAAGCCTTGGTATCATGATGGTTCTGAAATATTCGTTTTTTCGTAATCTGTGCCGGATGGCTGTGACAGTTGAATGTTTTAAATCAAGTTTTTCTGAGAGCTGTTTGTCCGTATATTGTGGATAGTTAGCTAGGCCATAGATCATAAGTTGTTCTTTGCTGGTTAGTTCGATCTTTTTCATTGCTTTAAGAATAAGTTTTTTCAATATAAGTATTTTTCTCATTTTAACAAAAATAAACAAAATAATTGTTAAAAGGAGCACAATTATATTTATTTCTTATCAAAAACATAATCATATTAATATCCTTTGTTACTAGGAGAATTCTAGCAAAAAGTTTATATGATATATTTTTGATACGATCTCAGATTTGGGAGGAACTGTCTTGTATGAACAAGTAACAGAGAATACCATCCACGGAGTTATCTGTGGAGAAGAATATTTCTTAGACTTTTTATTTGAAAATATGAAAAAAATTTGGTTCTATTTTGTGGGGATAAAAACATGAGTAAAGAACATCAAGTCCTTATTGAAAAACCGGATGTAAAAAAAGCAAAGGACGTAGAAGAAAAAACTGGAGTATTGGAAGTTTTCATAATGGGGAAGAGCTACCAAGTTCCAACTGGTCTTACCATAATGAAAGCTATTGAATATGCAGGCTATCGGTTCATTCGAAGTTGTGGCTGTAGAGCAGGGTTTTGCGGTGCATGTTCGACCGTGTATAGAATAGAGGGTGAACAGAAACTTAGTTTTGCACTTGCATGTCAGAAACTTGTAGAAGATAAGATGTATCTTGTTCAACTTCCTTTTGTCCCTGCAGTAAAAGCAGAGTATGAACTTGAGAGTCTTAAGCCAACTGAGAGTACTCTTTTGACAATTTATCCTGAGATTGCTCGGTGTGTATCATGTAATACTTGTACAAAATCATGTCCTCAAGATATTGAGGTTATGAAATATATCCAGATGGCTATCCGGGGAGACATTGAAAAATGCGCAGAGATATCCTTTGATTGCATTCAATGCGGTCTTTGTGCTATGAGATGCCCTGCAGATATTAAACATTATCATGTTTCACAACTTGCTCGAAGGCTTCGTGGGAAATATATTGATAAAAAATCAAAAAATCTTGCAAAACGTCTGAAAGAAATTGAGGACAAAAAATACGATGGTGACATCGAAAAATTGATAAAGAAAGATAAAAAAGATATCATGACGATGTACACCGACAGGAAAATTGAAGCAGAAGAAGAGGGGGCGTGATTAGATGAAGATGATAGACGGATATCCTGACTATATGATGAAATCAATAAAACTCGTGGAAAAAAAACGAGAGAAAAACATTTCCACATCAGTCAAACCAATGACCATGAAGGAACGAGATCAAGTACTTAGCAAATACCATCCTGACTATATGAAGAATACCAAGAGAAAAATAAATATCGGTGTTGACAAAGGAAAACTAATGTATAATGGTATCGTAGATCTTCTAGAAGCAAAGCCTATTTTAAACCCAAAGGATGTGGACCTAAGTAAAATTGATTATGATGTAGATTTACTTATCATCGGAGGTGGCGGTGCAGGAACCGTTGCAGCACTTTTTGCATATGAATCCGGAGTTCCAAAAGACAATATATTGATCGTTACAAAGCTTCGTCATGGAGATGCAAATTCCATGATGGCTCAAGGCGGAATCCAAGCGGCAGATCGACCAGAGGACAACCCCGTACTTCATTACCTCGATATATACGGTGGCGGACATTTTACAAATAAACCAGAACTTGCTCGTGCACTTGCACTTGATGCACCAAAGATCATTAATTGGCATGAAGAACTTGGAGTAATGTATGACCGACAAGACAATGGCGAATTCCAGGAGTTATCAGGTGGTGGAACCTGCAGAAATCGTATGCATAGCGCCAAAGACTATACCGGTATGGAACTCTTACGAAACATCAGAGACAAATCAAGAAACCTAGAAGTTCCTGTCTTAGAATTTTGCCCTATAATCGAGTTTCTCATGGATGACAAAGGTCAGGTTGCTGGCGGAATTGCATTCAATATAGAAACATATGAGTATTATGTTATCAGAGCAAAAGCTACTATTCTTGCTACAGGAGGTAGTGGACGGCTGCATCTTTCAAATTATCCAACTACTAATCATTATGGTGCAACAGGTGATGGCCTTATCATGGCGTATCACGTTGGAGCAAATCTTCTTGATCTAGATACTATACAAATCCATCCAACTGGAGATGCACATCCAGAACCAATAGTGGGAATCCTTTCGACAGAAAAAATCCGTGGACTAGGTGCAGTACCACTAAACAAGAACGGTGATCCCTTTGTATTTCCTTTAGAGCCTCGTGATGTGGAATCAGCAACATTTATTCAGGAATGCAAGAAAGGTAATGGTCTTGTGACACCTACAGGAATGCCTGGAGTATGGCTAGATTCACCAATGATAGATATCATTCATGGAGAAGGAACTATAGAAAAGAAACTTGCAGGTGAAGCAAGGAAGTTTAAAAGATTTGACATTGACATGACAAAACATCCAATTCTTGTCTATCCGACATTACATTATCAAAACGGTGGCGTAGAGATCAACGAGCGAACAGAGACAAAAGTTCCAGGTCTTTTTGCTGCTGGTGAAGTCACTGGTGGAGTACATGGAAAAAACCGTCTCATGGGAAACTCGTTGCTTGATTACAACGTTTTTGGAAGACGCGCTGGAATCTATGCTGCAAACTATGTTAAGAAAGCTAAAATTGGAAAAATTACTCTCAACCATATTGATAAATATAATAAAATGATGGAAAAAGCAAATATTAAGACAACAAAAAAAGCCCCTGTATTACTACCAGAATATCGGGGTGAGATGGCGATTTCTAGAGCGTTAGATATATTTTAGGTGTAGTAATGATAGAGATTAAGGATGACTGGTGTAAGGGTTGCGGTATCTGTATAGACCGATGTCCTGTAGGTGCTCTTGAGGATTCAGACAGGTTAAATAAGAAAGGTATTCGCCCACCGCAACTAAAAGAAAAAAATGAATGTAATTTTTGCAGACTTTGCGAACTAATTTGCCCTGATCTTGCAATAACAGTTATTCCTGATAAAGAAGTTAAAAAAGATACGAAAAAACCCCTTCTAAGTCCAGTTGGAGGAAAAAATAGATGAAATTTAAACGAGATCCTGAGCTAATACGAGAGGTTTTAGGTAAAAAAGTACAATTTATACTTGGAGATATCGCCTGTGTCTATGGTGGTCTGCTTGCAGGTTGTTCATTTTTTGGCGGATATCCAATTACTCCTGCATCAGAGGTCGCTGAGGGTATGGCACGTAGACTCCCAAGAGTAAAAGGAACATATATTCAGATGGAAGATGAAATTGCTAGTATCGCTGCTGTTATTGGTGCAGCATGGGGTGGTGCTAAATCGATGACTGCAACATCAGGTCCAGGTTTTTCACTTATGATGGAAAACTACGGATATGCAGCGATGACAGAGACTCCTTGTGTTATTGTTAATATTCAACGAACCGGTCCTTCGACAGGTCAACCCACTCTTGGAGCCCAGGGTGATATGATGCAGGCTAAATGGGGAACACATGGTGACTTTGAAGCAATAGCTTTAGCTCCTAGTACAGTACAGGAATGTATGGATTTTACAATAGAGGCATTTAATCTTGCTGAAAAATACCGTAACCCTGTTTGTGTTATGGCAGATGGAGAAATGGGGCATCTTAGAGAACGAGTAGTTATTCCTGACGAAAAAGATATGAAGATAGTTAATAGAGTTCCTGCGACAATTGATAAAAAGAAATTCATACCTTTTACAAACTCTCAAACGAGAAAAAGTAAGGTACCTGACTTCCCAACATTTGGAACAGGTTATCATACGTATGTTACTGGTCTTACTCATAATGAGAAAGGTTTTCCAGCAACTGATAAACAACCAGATCATGAAAAACTAGTGAAACGAATTACTTCAAAAATCACCGATGATCTTGATAAGCTTACTAACGTTGAAAAACTGAATTTAGATGATGCAAAAACTGTTTTTGTAACCTATGGGGCATCAGCAAGACCTGCAGAAAGTGCAATGGAGATGGCAAGAGCTAAAGGCAAAAAAGTTGGTATGCTTCGCCTTAAACTTGTCTGGCCGTTCCCACATAAAGAGATTCAAAAACTGGCAAATACTGTTGATAAAATCATTGTTCCAGAAATGAACCTTGGTCAAATTGTTCATCCAGTTCGTGAATATGCAGAAGGTCAGTGTCAAGTTGTCAGCGCTCCAAAGATAGGCGGTGAGATGCATCTGCCAATAGAACTTTATAAATATCTGGAGGGGGAATAATATGCCAGAAGTTAATACTGCTGATAAACTTAATAAAAAATACCTTCGTGAGGATATGTGGCCTACTATTTTTTGTAACGGCTGCGGTCATGGAGTAGTTCTTGACTATACGTTTTGGGCAATTGAAGAACTAGGTTTAGACATGGATAAGACTGTTTTTGTCTCTGGTATTGGTTGTTCATCTCGTCTACCTGGATATATTAACGCAGATGGTTTGCATACAACTCATGGCCGAGCACTTGCATTTGCCACGGGTGTAAAAGCTGCAAATCCTGATCTAAACATTATAGTTTTCACAGGTGATGGTGACTGTTCAGGAATTGGCGGCAATCATCTTATTCATGCAGCCCGACGTAATATTGATATGACTGTTATTATGATTAACAATTTCACTTATGGAATGACTGGAGGTCAGCTTTCACCAACTGCTCCTCTAGGTAGTATTGCAACAACAGCACCATATGGAAATATTGAGCATCCATTTGATATATGTGAACTTGTAAAAGCACTTGGTGCTAATTATGTTGCGCGTTGGCCTGTTTCTCATCCTTATAAACCTGTAAAATCTGTTAAGGCCGGTTTGGAGAAAAAAGGTTTTTCACTTATTGAATTTTTTTCGCCTTGTCCTACTGCGTATGGTCGTCGTAATAAACTTGGTGATATCAAAAAGCATTGGCAATGGTATGATGATAACACAATTCTCATTGAGGATTATGAAAAAATAATGAATTATGGTTCAGATGAAGAAAAAGAAGAAACCAAAAATAAAATGAAAATCGGTGTTTTTCAGGATATACAAAAACCCGGTTTTTTCGAACAATATGAAAAACTTCTTGAAAGATTACAAGACAAAAGAGGCAAGGGGGGTAAGAAATGAAAAAAGAGATACGTATCTGTGGTTTCGGTGGCCAAGGAGTGATTCTATCTGGTTTCATCTTTGGTAAGGCAGCATCTGTTTTTATGAAATATAATGCTGTTCAAAGTCAGTCATATGGGCCTGAAGCACGTGGTGGAGCAGCCAGATCTGAAGTGATTATTTCTGATGAGAAAATAGGTTATCCTCGGCCGACAAGTGTTGATTTTTTTATTGCTATGTCCCAGGAGGCCTTTGATACGTATCGAAAGGACATTCGTGAGGATACAGTAATTGTCCTTGACCCGGATTTGGTCCCCAAGCATGACATTGGACGACCAGTGTATAAGGTTCATGCACAGAAAATTGCAGAAGAGTTGGGAAACAAAATTGTTACAAATATTGTTATGGTTGGTGCAGCTACAGCCATTTTTGATGTGTTAAAACACGATGCGGTAAGAGACGCAGTTATCGATAGTGTTCCAAAAAAGTTTATTGATCTTAACAAAAGAGCCTTTGAAAAAGGACTTGAGGCAGGTAAGAATGCCAGAAGTGGGTTATAATAAAAAAATAGATCATGATTTGGGAATTCCCCTTCAGGATGATTATTTTTATGATGAACCAGAAGAAATCATGGAAACAAATCAGATGGGGGAAGTAGATAGTGAGGCAAAACTTTCTGAAAAAATAAAAGCAAAGAACGAAAAAAGAGTGATAAATGCCGATGTCCTCATTGTAGGAGCTGGTATTTCTGGGATGCAGGCCGCTCTTGACACGGGTGATAAAGGTTACAAGGTTGTAATTATTGATAAAACTTCAACGATTGGCGGATCAATGGTCAAACTTGATAAGACTTTTCCGACAAATGATTGTTCTATTTGTACTGCTGCACCTAAGATGGTTGAGCTTTCTCGTCATCCTAATATTGAACTTATTACTTATGCTGAACTCAACTCACTTAAAGGTAAAACGGGTGATTTTAAGGCAAATGTTTGGAAGAAAAGCAAATATGTTGATCCTGATAAATGTACGGGATGCGATGACTGTACAGAGGTATGCCCTGTTGACGTAATAAGTTCTTTTGATGAAAAAATTACAACACGAAAAGCAATTTATATTGAATTTCCACAGGCAGTACCTATTGTCTATACCATCGATGCTGAACATTGTACGGGCTGTGGTGCATGTGATAGAGTATGTGAGCCAGAAGCAATTAGCTTCCTTGAAAAATCTGAGGAAATCGAGGTAAATGTCGGAAGCGTTATCATCGCAACTGGTTTT
>Ga0233412_10001810_pt1 | contig 10753 bp, 11 predicted proteins | sample Na_anoxic_4_MG_FD_180667 | JGI IMG/M metagenome (GOLD analysis project Ga0233412, IMG submission 180667) | Seawater microbial communities from Saanich Inlet, British Columbia, Canada - Na_anoxic_4_MG | ecosystem: Environmental > Aquatic > Marine > Inlet | place: Canada: British Columbia... | reverse complement strand
GCAGGAGCAGGAGCAGGAGCAGGAGCAGGAGCAGGAGCAGGAGCAGGAGCAGGAGCAGGAGCAGGAGCAGGTGCAGGAGCAGGAGCAGGTGCAGGAGCAGGAGCAGGAGACCGCCACTTTACTAAGTATTTACGCATAAGTATTTTGAACTGATGCAAATACTTATCGATTATATATTGCTTCAGGGTGTTTATAGTTTTTAATCTTTTAGATTTTAACTGTTTACACGTAAGTAACTTGTATACTTTGGAGTTAGTTCGGGCATTTACCATACAATCTGATATCTCTGTACTATTACATATGAATTCATAATCGTCCCCATCTCTACGATATTTTTTATGTTTTTTGAAATGCTCCAGACCTTCATGTAATTTCTCTGTTCTATGTAATAGTTGCTTTAATTGAATCCGGTTGGTTGGTTCATTCTTACCGATATCGTGTTGTTTTGTTACCCACTGTAATATATCTTTTTTATCCTCTTCTACTGCATTTTCATAATCCTTATTAGTCTCTTCACAACATACTAGTATTAATTCTAGTAAAGAATCATTCATTTTATCCGAACAGGTAAATTCCTTTTGAGTACTTGCCGCCATATCATCATCTACGTATCCATTATCTCCTGCTCTAATCTGTTTATCATTATATGCGAATTTTACATAACACGCATTCCCTCTCATTTGACCTTTAGTTAATAAATTTTTTATATTACGCGAACTATTTAATCTGCTATACATATTGTTAATTGGTCCAGTAATGGTTAGACACCTCTCATTACGAAATATATCTAGTCCAGGTTCGTTACTTAATAATGGGAATTTACTAACGAGTCGACGCAATACGTAGGTATAAATTTCTCCTACGACAGTTTCATTATAGTCGGTTTTGTCATTTTGTTTTTTATAATATGTGGCGTCCTCTGCTTTATATATCACGTAATATTTCCTGGTCTTTCTAATATCTTCCATCTGAACGGGCATGACATTGCCAATGTCAATGACCTTTCTAGTACCTAGTATATCTAGAGAAATTTTTTTACTACTAAATTTTTTATAATAGGTTCTATTAATATACCGTTCTAATAACGATGGGTCGATTTTACCATCATAAAGGGGCCTTGTTGTAAGAATAATAGTAGTTCCGGGTTCATCTGTACTAGACAGAGTTTCAAGCTGGGATGGATCCCAAGTATTAGTCTCTATCATTGTAGTAAAATTTGCAGTAATTTTGTAACTCTTATTATCAATAGTAGTTAAGATTACTACCTCTGTTCCAAGCGTAATACACGCCTTATACCCACCTTTACCATATTTTCCAATAGTGTTTTCACTAAAGTCCTTATTTCTCTTTCCTAATTTGAAAAACCTAAACAACCCTTCTAGACTACCAAAACCATTTGCTCCGTTATCTTTTATTAAAATTTTATTTTCCCTCGCTATAATTGAAACTTCTGATGCCTTACCCCATTCGTATGCATTCTCTATACATTCAAATAAGAGCACATATATATTGGAGCTATCTCTTCGTATATCGTCTGCTCTTGAACCGAATGACTCTTGGTTAAGTTCTGAATGAGGTGAAAGCATTATGTTTAAATATGACATCAACGAATGAACTGGATCAATTTTTTGATTTATTTAAAACTACCAATATATATATATATATATGCAGTGCAAAATGAATTGGAGTCGCGAGCAAATGATAGCGGCACACCGTGGAATAATGGTTGCTCGTGCGGCGCGCGTACGCTATGCCGCGGGAGAAGGTCTGGGGGATGATAGGCACCATTATTATAGCGTACTATTAAGGTATGAATTAATTGGTAGCAGTTCAACATTGACGGCTGATATAGTCCAGGCAAGAGAGATGCGTAGAAAGGTAGATCATTTGCGACAACTACAGCGACTTCGACACGACCAGAAACGGATTATGCGAGAAGCTACTCCTCTACCGGAGTGTCTGATTGATCATGTGATGCGGTATGTTGGGTGGTAGAGGTGCATTCCGCGTTATCTTTCTTCTCTAATGCTTTCAACTTTTCTTTAATCATCCTTAATTTATCTGCTAGAGAGAATTTGGCGGATTTGCTTCCTATAATAGGAGATTTTCCGGCTAATTTAGGATGTTTTTCTATTTTAAAGAATTCTCTAAAGGATTGTTTTTCTTTATTGTAGCATTCGTTGTAATACACCACATATTTAGGCATCATTTCTTGGGTAAGCCCCTTAGGTAGTGGTCGAGCATTGTGCTTTCTGGCTTGCTTTTTCGGCGGAGACTCCATTATACTTAAAGGAATATATTTATATATACACAAAAAATAATAATAAAAATATATAGTAATGAATGTAAAAGACGAATATGGACCAGTAGATGGTCGTTGTAAAACCGGATATCATAAACATAAAACGACCAAAATGTGTGTTGCGGTGAAACATAAAACGAAAAAAAACACTAAATTAGCCAACTGTATTAAAAAATGTCCTAACCCACTACAGGAATATGGTCCAGCACGCACGCGTTGCCGAAAAGGCTATATAAAAAATAAAACGTCCAAAATGTGCCAGGATCCATGCGTTAAACAATGCCAAGATACGCACGATGGACCTTCCGCACCAATTGCGCGGATTACTCCCGACGGTTTCGAATATGGCCCCAAAAAAGGCAGATGTAAAAAGGGGTATCACAAAAATAAAACGACCAAAATGTGTGTTAAAGGTCCTGCTAAAAATATATCAAAAGCCAAAACAATATCAAAAACCAAAAAATTACCAATAACAAAAACCCCAAGTGTAAAACATTCCTCCACGCCCGGGTCCAAAGCGCCTATAGTAATTAAAGATACTACCCCACCCGAGTTATTCAAATTAAGCGAGGAGGTTAAAGCATCCCTATCGCAAAAGAAACCAATTAGTATCACTCGGTTGAAATCTTATTCTCCAGCAATAAATGCTCTATTAATCACAAAACATCTGGACGACAAGGCGGATATATTCGGAACCTGTAAAGTATTAGAGAGATATGGTCCCAATATGTTTAAATCCCGTCGCCTCACAAAACCTAAAATATGGAATGGGACAAAATGTATTAACTTTGATACAAAAGAGGCTCAAATAATACTCTTATCTAACTTAGCCTCTACTAAATTAGCACCGATTGAAACTATTATTGCCCCTAAACAATATCGCTCTAATTGCTGGTTTAATACAATGTATATGATTTTCTTTGTAAGCGATAAAGGTAGGAAGTTTTTCAAGTTCTTTAGACAACTAATGATAGAGGGTAATACCATGCGTTCTGGATTGGTTAAGAAACCAAATATACCTTCCAGGCTTTGGAAAGCATTCGCGTTGTTAAACATGGCCATAGAAGCCACGCTAACTGGTTATAATATAATGGAGTTTGATACGAATACGGTGATTGATGAATTATATAAAACTATACCGACCCATCGGCTATACCCGGTGGATCGCGCAGGCAATCCTACCGTATATTATGATGCGTTAATGGCCTACCTTCGGTCAGGAAATAATATAATGATGAAAAGGCAATTTTATGGAAAAGCATTTGACCAGTTGCAAAAACGGCAGACTACTTTAAGTAGTTCGCAACCCTTTCCCGAAGTGATACAAGTCAATATTAAGACTAATATTGAAGTAAAAAAAGAATTTACTGTATATAATGATAAAAATGAACCCCAAAAGTATGAGTTAGATTCCGCCGCGATCATTGATACTCTTGGACATCATTTCTGTTGTTTAATTACTTATGATAAAACAGAATATGGGTTTGACGGGGCATCTTTTAAGCGTTTAAATCCGTTCAATTGGAAGGATTTAATTAATAGAAATCAGGATTGGACGTTTTTGGGGTCTCGTTTCAAACCATCTAACATACCAATATTATGGAATTTTAAGAATGGATATGTGGAATTGTTTTATTATCGGGTGTGAGGATTATGTTTATAGTTCAGGATATTTCTCGTATAAATTCAGATTAAATCGCTCTAATTCTTTCTCTATGGCAGCACCTTCTTTCAGTTTCATCGTTAATCCATATCTTTTACTGTCGGTTCTCCTCTCATAAACCATATGCGGAGCCTTACGAACGGTATTTATGCGATAGTAGGTCGGAAGGACGGATGGTGGTATCTTATCGCATATAAGACATTTTTTTGTATGTAAATTAATCATACCGTCTTTTTTATGGGTAAAACAATATTTTGCTTTATCTTTATAATTATAATGAGCCAGTCTATCACACTCATCACAATTCATATTTGGGTTGTATATTTAATATAATATATTCAATTTTATATTAAATTTCTACCGGATTAAGGTCTCTAATAAATTTAGTTCGAATAAGCTAACCCGCCCATTCCGCTCATGATGCGCAGAACATTATAATTAGTAGCATAAACGCGCACCTTGGCGGTCTTGGTGCCTTCTACAGTGGCGTTGGAAAGGATAAGCTGAAGAGTAGCATTATCAATACGCGAGAAGTTGCAAGTGCCAGAGGGCTGGTGCTCTTCAGGGCGAAGAGCGAAGGAGTAGACGTTGATACCGGTGTCAGGGTTGCGGGTGTGGTGCTGGTAAGGCTGAACGAGGTCAAAGTAAGTGCCTTCACGCTCCGAGAAGCGGTCCTGGCCATTAAGCTGAAGTTTAGCAGTAACAACGGGATTTTCACCCCAGCAGTGCATAGTGAGAGCGGTCTCAGAGAGAACGAAAGTACCAGCATCAGATACACCGGCGAGAACGGCCGGATAACTGGGAGAACCATTAATATCACCGGCGGTGTACCTGTCGTCCCAACCCTGGTAGTTATTATCATCCAGATGAAGGTTCACATTCGTAGAGCCTCCGGGTACAGTCCCATCAGCATATTCCGGGTATCCACCTGATCCGCGGTTGCCCCCGGGTGTATACGACGGTACCTTCCCTCCGGTTGAAGGATTGGAAGGACCCCCCGGACCAACCTGTTGGAATAGACCTTCATCTGTAATAAATCCTTGCCCATCCATCTGGCCACCTGTAAGACTCTCTTCTGTGCCAAAGGCATGGAATGCATTGGGAAGAGCATCAATCGCATCCGTGTAGTTAAAAGGCTGCGCACCAAACACATTGAATAGATGCTGCTCGCAATCAAAGGAAGCACAATAGTCTACGTTTTCGTCAGGCTGCACCACCCAAATAAGTTCTTTGCAAGGATGATTGAAATTGAGTTTAATCTTATTGGAAGATGAGCCAACCGATTCATCACCTGTAAACTGAAGTTGCTCAATAAGATATTCATGAGGATTCTGCGCCATACGTCTGCGCTCATCCGTATCAAGGAATACATAATCCACATATAAAGAGGCAGCAACAATAGACTGAGCGTAAGCGGTAGGGACTTTTTTGCCACAACCACCGGATAACCCCGAGGTATCGGGGGTGTCGACTTGCTTGAAAGGAGCCGACCCATTGTTATCCCTAAGATCATTCTTTAAACGATCCACCGCCCATAAGCATTCATCTATAGGACGAAGATCCAGATTAATACGAACCTCATGGTACTGAAGCGCTATAAGAGGAAGCGCTAAACCAGGATTACGGCAATACCAGAACTGGAACGGAACATAAAGGGTTGTTTCAGGAAGGGCATTACGAGGAGCGCATACCTGACGAGGGGCATCAGCCGTGCAAGGACCATCCACTGCATTAAATAGAGGATCAGTCACATAAGTCAGTTGAGTAGTATTACCAACCATCTTATAATAACCGCGCTCCTGCTCAGCAGACAGAGTAAGTTGATTCCAGATATGCATCCAATCACCGTATTGACGATCAATGCGCTGGCCACCAATTTCAACCTCAACCTGAGAAATAAGCTGTTCACCTGGGAAATCTAACCAGCGAGCATATACGCCTTGATCCCAGTGTGGCTTGCTGGTATCACCAAAGAAGTTCTCGCCATACTTTGGATTCATAGGTTGATTAATTTCGGGCAAAGTCACCTGAAGATAGGTGCGGTACGCTAAGTCACCATTACGTGAAACAGTGCATGTTACACGCCGGCCGAAATCGGCCTGGCCATTAAAAGTCTGTTCAATAGACTCCATGGCAAAATTGGTATGACGACGGTAGGTCACCTTCCAAAAAGTAATTTGAGGGTTTCCTGTCAAATAAACATCTTGTGCGCCATAAGCTACTAGTTGCATTAAACCGCCTCCCATATTATAATATTGCTAAAGAAAAAAAATTTATGAATTAACTTAATTAAATTTTATTAACGTCCATTTTTTCCTTTAAAAATCTCAATAAATAATCATTGCTAAATATTTCCTTTTTCCCCTCGTGTTTTTTTCGTAATACATAGGTTTCTTTGTTTTTTTTTATGTCCCAACCGTCTTCAATGGCATTATAAAACAATAACATTTTTTTATATAAAATAGGATCTATATCCATTATATATCTAAAACTGAAAATATTATAAGAGATTAATCTAATATTTATTTAAATACTACAAAAAATATTATTAATGCCATTAAAACCTAAAAAGTTAAAAACAAATATAGAAAATATTACAGTAGACAATAAACATAATGAGTTGCAATCATTATATTCCAAAAATCGGAAGATAGTAACTAAACTAGAAAAAGAAAATGCTAAACTATCTAATAAAATAAAAAAACCAGCATCAGTAGATATACATCTAGAAATCAAAGATACCATCACTAAAAACAAAAAACATATCAGTAAATTAAATAATATGGAAAGACAGTATTACATCGACAATGCTAAACATATTTTTGAATACTTTGAAAACAAAAAGGATATATCAAAAGATATAAATAAGAAGCATATATTAAACAACTTCTTTAATAATAAAGAAGAAGAAACTACTTATGATGAAAATATAGTCAGTTATTTTAAAAATACTAATGTGATATTCCCGAATAATAATTATGTTTATAATGAAGATGTATGTAATTTGTGTCATGAGGGTGAATTAATAGAACAGGTTAGTGATGGTATGAGAATATGTAATATGTGTGGAAATTCGCTTAAATATATAGTACAGAATAGTCGCCCGTCATATAAAGATCCGCCTAAAGAGGTTTGTTTTTATGCGTATAAACGTATCAATCATTTTAGAGAAATATTGGCGCAGTTCCAGGCAAAAGAGTCAACGAATATAGCAGAATCGATAATAGAAAATATAAAAAAACAAATAGAAAAAGAGAGAATATCATATGATGAATTAACGAATGCTAAAACGAAAGAAATTCTCAAAAAATTGGGATATAATAAATATTATGAGCATATTTCTTTCATTAAAGAAAAATTAGGAATAAAGCCCCCTGTAATGTCTAATGCTCTTGAAGAAACCTTATGTAATTTGTTTACGGAAATACAAGCACCATATTCCAAATTTTGTCCTAAAGAACGAGTTAATTTCTTAAATTACTATTATACGATTTATAAATTTTGTGAATTGCTAAATTATAGAGATTTTTTGCCTTATTTTCCAATGCTAAAGGATAGAGAGAAAATCATAGAACAGGACATTATTTGGAAAAATATATGTAAAGAATTGGATTGGAAATATATTCCTACAGTATAATTATGGATCCATGGACTTTTAAAAAATATAATGTACTAAAAAAAGATATACCTGTATACAAAACCATTTGGTCTATTAAAAATAACAATGAGAGAAATGCCTATATAAATAACCTATATGTTTGCCTAAATAACGAAGAACCCTATATCGTAAACCAATACTATACCTTCAATGCATCCGTTGGAATGCCTAATGTATTAAACATTATTACAGCGTATGTATATTTTAATCATTATCATTACCATTTTGATATACATTTATTTAAAAATAATAATTTTCTCTCTAACCACTATACATTAACTCCTACCCTTAAATCTAATACTATACTATATCAACACTGTATAAAATATAATAATCAACTGAAACAGTTATTATATTTCTATATTTTTAAGCTTGATTTTCCTAAAGATGTATCTGTTTATATTATGTCTTACTTAATGGGGGAATCCCACCAGATTGGCGCCAATGCCGAAACCGGCTCCACCTCGAGCAGTAGCCGCCATAGCAGGAACATACGTGTCTAAAATAGAAAAGGTTGCTGCAGCCACTAATGAAATTAAGGCTACCTCATCTAATTTTAATTGCACTTTGGGTATAGCATACGCGGCAAGCGCAACCATTAAACCTTCAACCAAATATTTTATAGCGCGACGAAATAACTCACTTAAATTAAACATCTATAAATATATATATAGAAAAAAATATACTTTATTAAAAAACTTAAATGAATATATTTAATACATAGGAATGTATGAACCGAAAGAAATGGATGGAGTGATAAATGGTAAATTTGTAGATTTGTTAGATGAGGATCGGGCGATTGCTAATCAAAAATTTGTGTGTGTGTCCTTTGTTTCACCTGAAACGGTATTAAAACAGAAAGAACTGTTCTTTTTTGAATCTTTTGTAAGTCAATGGCAATTTACTAAAGCCACGGAAAAATATACCCAGTTTTTCCATTTTTTGGCATTCAAATACACCCTAAACTTTGATGCTATCTTGGAAGACTTTACAGAATTTATGGCAAGCGAAAAAGGCGACCTAACGATGACGTCTATTTTAGATGACTATAAAACGTATAAAGATCAACAAGAAGAAACCCTTGAGGCGGAGTTTGGTAAGACGGTTGATTTTCAAACTTCTACAAGAGGATTAAAGGTGCGAGGTGTATATCCTACTCAGGAAGAAGCGGAATTAAGGTGTAAATTACTTAGGGAGGTAGACCCTAATCATGACGTGTATGTAGGTCCGGTAGGAATGTGGATGCCATGGGAACCGGAAGCATACAAGACGGGAAGAGTTGAATATTTAGAGGATGAATTAAATCAGTTAATGCATGAAAAGCAGAAAAATGAAGTAAAGGCTAAACAGGAATTTGACAAGCGGGTATTAGAAACGAAACAGAAAGCGATTGAAGAAAATAAGAAAAAGGCAGAGGAATCCGGTAACCTTCTTAGTCAGAATATAGATAAAGATGGGAACCTTTATAGTGTAGATAAAACTGGTCAAAATAATGAAATCTCAGTAGAAGATATGAGGAAAGAATTATTTGAGAGTGATGATGTAGTGATTGGAGAGAGTGATCACGGATTATCTCGTCTTACTGAAAATCAACCGAAAGAGGAGAAGGAGGACACTACAGGTGAAGAAGAGGAGAAGGAGGACACTACAGGTGAAGAAGAGGAGAAGGAGGACACTACAGGTGAAGAAGAGGAGAAGGAGGACACTACAGGTGAAGACAGTGTCTTACTCTAATGAAGAACTCCCTCACATTCGCCTATCGCACTTATATTGATAGCATATGTCTAATAATTCGGTATCTTCATCTGGTTCGATAGTAATAGAATCGTATATCATGATAAATCATATATGTTTATAATTCTAAATTTAGTTTAGGTTAATAAAACATAGTCTTTGTTATGCTCATATGGCGCAATTGGATAGCGCGTAAGACTTCAAATCTTAAGGTTGCGGGTTCGAGTCCCTCTATGGGCTTTATTCATTTAATAAATGAATATTAATATATATAATCTATATATATTAATGGTTAAATGTAATCATAAATCATGTAAAAAAAAACTGGACTTAGTAGATCTCTCTATTAAATGTAAATGTCAACAATGTTTTTGTAAGAGCCATCGTCCGATAGAGAATCATGTGTGTATTGAATTAATCCCCGAGGTAGCACCATTCATTAAATGTGTGCCAAAAAAAGTAATTATGATATAAATATAAATAGGATAAGAATAGTTATATTTATATGTCATCGGTAGAATTTGCGTTAGATGATGGTTCTATTCTCTCTTTTGTGAAGGATAAGCGAAGTTATAGTACTGATCCGGATGTGTATACCATAGAGAATGTGTTAACGGACGAAGAGTGTGCGCATTTTATTAAGGTTGCTAAGCCACATTTAAATAGGGCGATGGTAGGCGCGGGACTAGACCCAAATAATATGGATGGTACGTATAGTACGAATAGAACCGGAACGAATTGTTGGTTTCCATTAGATCATGATGAGGTTTTTTCTCGGGTTGGAGAGAAGATTGCCGGACTAGTCGGTCATTCTATTAAAAACGCCGAACAGTTTCAAATCGTCCATTATAATGTAGGCGAAGAATTTAAACCCCATTATGATGGCTGGGACCAAGATGGTACACCTGAACACTTTCATAATTTTAAACATGGAGGTAATCGCTTATTAACGGCTCTAGTATATCTTAATGATGTAGAGGAAGGTGGAGGTACACGAATGACTAAATTAAACGTGGATATTACGGCTGAAAAGGGTAAATTATTAGCATTTGAGGATTGTTATGCAGGTACTAATAATAAGCATCCCTTATCGGAACATGCCGGACTACCCGTTCTTAAAGGCGTAAAATATGCGTTCAACTTATGGTTTAAGGAGTGTCCGTATGAGTTATTATATAAGGATGTTAACCCAGGATATTTTGAGGAATTTAAAAGAGGGGGCAAGGAGGAGGATGATGCCGATGAGGATGATGCCGATGAGGATGATGCCGAGGAGGACGAGCCACCAATGGAAGAAGAGATGGGTTTAGTATCGGTTAGTAAAAATAAATCCATTTATATACTTGATGCCTTCGATGCCTCAGAAGAATTATTAGGCGCGATGGTAAAATATAAT